>Ga0210040_10000886_pt1 | contig 47769 bp, 46 predicted proteins | sample CryGeyCG12114_NA_FD_185462 | JGI IMG/M metagenome (GOLD analysis project Ga0210040, IMG submission 185462) | Groundwater microbial communities from aquifer - Crystal Geyser CG19_WC_8/21/14_NA (SPAdes) (version 2) | ecosystem: Environmental > Aquatic > Deep subsurface > Groundwater | place: USA...
GGAGCCTGTGGAACATCAAGCCAGGCGGGAAGTACTACACCAAGCGCAACGACTCCTCCTTCATCGCATTCGCCGTGGGTAAAGACTACAAGTCCGCCAACGGCATCAGCATTGTAGCCGGCCACATCGACGCGCTCACTGCAAAGCTAAAGCCCGTCAGCAAAGTCCCCAACAAAGCAGGCTACATTCAGCTCGGTGTAGCTCCATATGCAGGCGGCATGAACAGCACCTGGTGGGATCGCGATCTTGGCATCGGCGGACGTGTCCTGCTCAAGACAGGTTCCGGTAAGATCGAGACACGTCTCGTTAACCTTGGCTGGCCTATTGCGCGCATACCGACCCTGGCACCACACTTTGGCGCTGCAGCCCAGGGTCCGTTCAATAAGGAGACCCAGATGGTTCCTATCATTGGCATCGACAATTCAGATCTCTACCCTGAACAAGCGCAACCGCTATCTGATGCAGAAAGCAAGATCAAGCCCGGCACATTCGCCTCTACACAACCCCCAAAACTCGTCGAGGCGATTTGCGGAAGCATAGGTATAACAGATTACAGCAGCGTCGTCAACTGGGAGCTCGAGCTCTTCGATGTCATGCCCGCGCAAGTGGGCGGTCTAGACCACGAATTCATTTTCGCCGGTCGCATCGACGACAAGCTTTGCTGTTTCGCTGCTGTGGAGGGCTTGCTCGCTTCCAAAGATGACGAGTCAAGCGGCACAATCAAGATGGTGGGCTGCTTCGATGACGAAGAAATTGGTTCCTACCTGCGCCAGGGGGCGCGGAGCAACTTCATGTCTAGCACTATAAGTCGGATTGTCGAGGATGTTTCTGATGGTGTGGGATCGAACCTGATGGGTCAGGTTCTCGCGAATTCCTTCCTGGTCTCCAGTGATGTCATCCACGCAGTCAACCCGAACTTCTTAGGAGCATACCTGGAAAACCACAGCCCGAGGCTGAACGTTGGCGTCGCCGTCTCCGCAGATCCCAACGGGAACATGACGACTGATTCAGTCTCGACAGCGCTGTTGCAGCGCGTGGCTGAGAAGTGTGGTAGTGTATTGCAGGTCTTCCAGATCAGGAATGACAGTCGCAGTGGTGGGACCATCGGCCCCATGACAAGTAGTGCGCTTGGATGTCGGGCCATTGATTGCGGTATACCGCAGTTGAGTATGCATTCTATCCGGGCTACCACGGGAAGCTTGGACCCAGGGTTGGGCGTAAAGCTGTATAAGGGGTTCTTTGATCATTATGAAAAGGTGGATAAGGAGTTCCAATGACGGAGAAAACTTCTCTCGTTTTTCTGCCAGTGCAGAATAGCAATTGACTCCGCTAAAGAAGCAGCTTCTTTTCGCGTCTGTCACTACCCGCTATCACTCCTCTTTCTTCTCATACAAGCTATATCAAGCCTTTGCCTCAATACTTTCTCCGACCTTCTCTCCCGGCATCTTGAAAACAATCTTGTGCACCTTCCGTGCCTCGAAATCCTTGAAAGCCTGCGGTGCATCCTCCAGACTCATCGTCTTCCCACACAAGAACGCAACCTTCTTCTGCTCCTTCACCAGTACCTCCAGCGCCTCCTCGAATATACTGCGCACCGGACATCGACCAAAAGCCATCGTCACGTTCTTGCCATAGCACAGCAAGCCGTTCAACGGCAGCGGCTCCGTGTGTACACCGATACTGCTGATCTGGCCGAACGGCCGGATCATATCGAACGCGAGCATGAACGCATCAGCGTGCCCGACGGCTTCCATCACAACATCCGCGCCACGCCCTCCGCTCGCCGCTTTGATCTTCTCCACCGGGTTGTCGCTGATATTGATGGGGATGGCGCCGATCTTCTCGGCTTCGGCGAGACGCTCCGGGATGCTGTCTATGGCGTAGACGGTTTTCACCATGGTTAGAGCGACTGTGATGGCGCAGATCCCGACGGGGCCGCAGCCGATGCAGACGGCGGTGAACTCGTCGCGGTCACGTTCGGAGATGTTCTTCAGGAACCGGGCGGCGGCGAAGTAGCCTGTTGGGAAGATGTCGGCCATTAGGACTAGCATCTCCTCCGGGATGTCTGTGGCAGGTCAGCTATCGTGCACGACATGGATGTGGGTAGCAAGGCGTCTGCGCCACGAAGTGGTGAGGTTCCCATCCATACATACCTTTCGGCGTCTTCACCAGGGTAGTGTCGGCCAACGGCACACGCACGTACTCGGCTTGCCCGCCATCGATAGTGTTCGCGGGCACCGAATTCCCGAAGAGCTCGCCTTTGGGGCAGCGGCTTGCTTGGCCCCGGACGCAGTAGTAGCATTCTTGGCAGGCTGTGTAGAACGGAACGACCACTGCGTCATTATGTCAATGTGTGACTTCGATCGATGGATGTGACAGATACGCGGTTGGTGGTGGCGACTGGGCCGGAGAACATGGATGCACAGACACACACACCTTTATCGCCCTCGTTGAAATTGCTCACTTTCTCGCCTTTTTCGACGACTGTACCTACGAATTCGTGGCCGCAGATGAAGCCAGGCTCGCATTTCAGGTGGCCGCGGTAGTAGTGGAGGTCGGACCCCTGCGTTAAATCAGTATCAGTATGCATGCAGCAGGAGAGTAGTCAGGTGGTGGGCATACGTACACATAAAGCCGTTGACGTGACTTTCAAGACTGCGTCTGTTGGCTTTTGGATCTTCGGATATGGTCTGTCTTCCACAGCGACCTGTACATGTCAGTGCGTGAACGTTGCGTGTTGCGTGATGGAGCAGAGCAGAGCAGGATTTCGCCCCGATGACCGTACCTCAAAGTCACCCTTGAGCACTACGGCACGCATCGTGGATGGCGGCATATTGATGCGGTCTGTGTTGAATGACTCGTGTGGCTTGGGATCTAACTAGGTTGCTCTTGATTCAAGACTGTGCAGTACGTCAAGGAGACCTTTTTGTTGCTGGTTTGGTTATGAGTAGTTGTCTGTGACCACTTCGCTTGTTTAGTTGTGCCACGCTCAATTCTTGTACTTGTACCCCGACCTTGTTAATGTGGAGAAGTGGAGGTCCGGTTCGCAGCGTTTCTGCATGAGGAGAAAATCAAGGAGTACCAAAGGGAAGCACCAATCGGAACGCGAAGTTCTGAGGAGCGGGGATGTGGTCATCTGTTGCGATTCGAAATCCTACCTGTCCCACGCGCTAAATTTTTACCTGAAAGCAACGGTAGCTGAGTCTCAGGCGAGATGCAATATGCGATAAGGAGATCACCTCCTTGTGATCTTGCAAGTCAGAGGGCGAAGACGTGCGTCCTCGGTCAAAGAGCCGAAAGGTCAACCTGCAGCGTCCGATGGCTTCTTCGCGATGATCCAGGTAAAGACTGCATCTCCCTCTGTTTCAATCGTCTCTTGTTCAACAATCTCAAATCCAACATCACTCATTTCAGCCAACGTCGCCTGCGTGCCAAATCCAGCCCAAAAGGCCTTCATACCGAGCCAATCTTCCATCACAGCACCCTCCGACGGGTCCTTAGTAACATTAAGAAGAATATACCCACCTGGCTTGAGCCACTGGAAACTTCGTTGTAGCATGAGGAGCTGACCTGGTTGAGAGAGCTGGATGAAGCTGTAAAATGCGCAGATAGCATCGAAGGACAATTTCGGGAATGAGAGAGTGAGCATATCCGCTTCACGGAACTCATACTTGCCATTCCCGTCGTCGATCGAGATACCAGCTTCTTGAAAGTGCTTCCGGGCAAGGTCGAGTTGAGTTGACGAGATGTCAGTGGCGACGAGCTGGCCGACAGTTTGTGCTAACTTGAGTGTACCGGGGATGCCGGCACCGCAACCAAGCTCTAGGATACGTGCTGTGGAGTGGCTGGAAGAGCCAAGATGTTGAAGGAGCTGTTCTAGCCAAACTAGGCGAGGTGATGGCAAATTCAACGTCCACTCGAGGTAGCGGTGAGCTGAAGCGTTGTATCCATTCCGCGAGAGGTCTGAGGGTGTCTCATCTGCCTTGAGTGGCCGTGTCTGCATGACGAAGTCGCTTGCGAGTAGTTGGTGATCTTGAGCTTAGCGATACTGGCGTCTACTTCTTGCTTGTTGCAAGACAGATAGATGTTGCTTGAGTTGTTGTTGGTGGAAAGGTTTTATGCAGTCATTCGTGTTCAGTGTGCCGTAGAAGAATATATAAGGACGATGTGACTCATTGCTGATCCTCAATGCATCCTCCACGTGATCTACGTATTCGCGTCTCAAAGGCCCAACTCTCCAGCTCGACATTTGCCATGTCCTGATACAGCTGTTCCATGGTTATCGTTACGAACTCCATGTTGGTGGTCCGACGCCGAGGCCGCTGTCATTTCAGAACTGTAAGCTTGTTTGTCGGTCGAGACATGATGGATGACTTTGCTTCAGCTGCCTGCCTCCAATGCTTAGCAACCGTGGAGCCCATAGTGAGTGCCTGCTTCAGAAGGGCCGTGACGAGCCTTCGGCGACGGCGGCCCTTGAGCAGCCGATGATGAAACACAATCACGCAAAGGGGTCGCCTCGAAGCATGTCAGTTGCAACGTCCAGAGGATCTGTTATAGTCTGTTTGCATCTCGCCATTCCCGGGTGTAACGCACCGACTCTTCCAAGCACTGGCATCTTCCTCAACACCACAAAGAGCAAGCACAATCGATAGAAAGCCAACCTCTGCGACATTCTAAGGAGATCTATAACAAAGATCGTGCCCAGTCTTTCCATAAGCATGAAACTCAACACCCTCATCTACGCCGCAAGCATCGGCCTGACTGCTGTCAACGTTCTGGCCAGTCCTGTCCAAGATGTCAACGACGATGACGATGTCAAAAACACTGCTGGAAGCGTTGAGTAAGTCATCTTCTACCCAGATCATTATACCTTGGCTCGCTCAAATTCGTTCACAGTACTGACGCTATAGCACAGCTTTAGCCTAGCCAGCAAGCCCCCCACATGCACTGGTCAAAGCAGATGTACATCATCGTCCGAATTGCTTACGAACGCACCACGAGACTTCTCAGCCAATTGTGCCAGAGTGTGTTTCAACCCTGAGGTTTGCCACGAACACTGCACATGCCGTTGGCGAGACCACAGCCAAAAATGGTTGCTGTACTGCGAGCTTTTCGGCGGTTGTGACGAGGGACAGGTCACAGACAAGTGCAAGAAGGGTTCCCCCAACTGGAGTTGTCATTGTTAGCAGGTTTGTGCGGAGGGCTCTCAACAGCTCCTGAGCACCAGTTCTCACGAAGCTCTTGAGGTCGAGCGTCGTATAGCGGCTGCAACGATGATGCCGAAGAAGCGAGTATCGAGGGTCCTGCCAACGTCTTCTGGCATTTGAGATGCCCTTGAGCATACAAAGATATTGACGGCGTGGAGCAGCACCTCATTCGCTTGTCTTCTTAATTCCAACCACAACCATGTTTCTCGGCGACTGTTTGTAGTCAAATACAGCCTCGACCCAAGCATCTTCCACTTCCTCCTGCTCTTTTAGCCAAAGCCATCGATCGACAAGTATCGTACTTTCAACAACACTTGCACTGAATGCCATCAAGCTCCAGATGATACTGAGGTGCTTCTTCGCATACGCATAGTCTTGCTTGTACTGCTTGATCATCTGCCCATCATTCTCAAAGAGGCATTTCGTCTTGTTCGCGATGGCTGTCCCATCTTTAGGGTCCTTGATAAGCTTGTCGACTGCACCACGAACGTAGGATTCGAGGTTAGCGAAGCATGACTTTCGCAAGGTCCCAATAATCAAAGGGCTTCCAGTCTCGTCCTTGCCGGACAGCGTCCCTCCCGCAATCTCGATGTCAGGCGTTGAAGCAGGCGTAGACATTTTGACAACGCCAAGATCGAGTAGCATCCTCTGCAGTAGAGCACGATAGTAGTGCCGCGTGAAGAAGGCTTCACTTTCTTTCGGAGTCCAATTATGAGGTGCCTGAACGGCCATCATTCGAGCAGTAATGTTGAGGCGGACACCCTTACCCGTTGCATCGATTTCTTGCATTTCACCATTGAGGTTGTAGTATCTTCTGCTTTCCTTTGGTGTATCATGGGGTAGAGGATCGTGAGCTGAACAGACTTTGACGGGAAAGGTGAAGTCCTCGAGTCGCTTACTCATTGGGAAGCCATGTGGATCGTAGGCCGTACTCGTCGCTTCAAGCCGTGGGTGATTTGAGCGAAGACTTGGAAGCTTGAAAGTGGGCGGGCCAAGACGTTCAGTAAGGAGGTTGTAACAACATCCAATTAATGCGACTGCGCGGACGGACGCATTGAGTGTTAGAGCGCGCAGGCCGTGATGTGTGAGATTGCCGCAAGAGTGGATCGAGACCACTATTGAGGGCGGAGACTTTGGACTCAGGATATCCGAGAGGTCACCCGAGGAAAGCTCTTTCTCGACATACAAAATTGGGCCTGTTCTGGAAGGCAGGTTAGCTGCTTCCGATCCGATACCAGAGCTGTCGTTGCCCACGGCAACGGTGTTGGCATCTGCAGTGCTGCCAGCCATATGTTCATTGACTGTCTTCTTCAAACTGTGTGTTAACTCCGTAGTACATGATGTACCATTCTGCTCCAGACTCAGCATAGGAACCCGTGCCTCCATATCCTTCAGCTCAGCTTCCGAGATGCCAGTCGCTTCATGCTCGCTCTTGAGTTGAGATGTTTCGCACGACTGAGGACTTCTTCTGCTTGCCTCCCACTGAGCTTTCCACTCCTTCTTGTTGATCATATTCTTCTGCTTCTTCGCAAGGTGCGCACTAACATCCATACCTCTCGCACCTTCAACGTTGTGATGTCTCTGCTCAATGGCGATGACTTTCTTATTGTATGGTGGACATGCAAGCGTGCGTCCGAGATAATTCTGGCCCGAGCCAAAATCGACGACTGTAGCACTAGTGTCCACCTCCGGGGAATCATGGGCTTCACGAGCATGGCCGTTCGGTGTGCGGCGATGTGGCGAATCGCCTTGGACTTTTCGAGCCGCAAGATGATGAGATAGTTCATCCACAAATGCAGCGACTTGCGCGACTTCGTGGATCTTCTTCGGCTTCATTCCCACGGCGACATGTCGTGGCAGTGTTTCTAGATCGTGCTTTGGCTGCCTAGGCGAAAAGGTTCGGTTCAAGCTATGCCGCCGTACCATGCTCACGTATTCGACCAGAGTCCGTGGTGGTGAGGCATGCCCCTCCCAAGTCGAACAACTGCCATCACTAGCTTGGAACTGATCGAGATCCTCTCGAAGCAGGAGATCAAGCACATTGTCGACCTCAACCTCCTCGAACCAGCGTCTCCAATCTTCTGGTAAGATCCACGTGTACAGATCCGGCTTCCTAGTCAGAAAGTCCAGGACATGTACTCCTCCGCAGAGGTTGCGGAAGAGTTCTGACGATGAAACGAAGGTAAGCAGAGAATTGATGTATTCGTCTGTTGACTGCCACGCTGAGTCAATGGGTAATGGTTGGTTGGGCCCCATATTCGAGGTAGGGTCCAGTACCTAGGAGCGCGAGATGGCGTATCACGTATCGTCCAGTAGCCGCCGATCTGTGCTTGCGAGAATTTCCATTTAGGCACCGCGTGTAATGCCTCGTGCGGGTCGAACAGCGAGTAACGACGCAGGTTCTAAGCAAGCATCTTGGTTATGACTCCTGTAGCCATCTGAGCTGAGTTGTTCGTTAGATTCTCACGGTTTGACACGCAATGAGCAGTACCAAATTTTTGCCTTCTTTTTCCTTTGTTCATGCCTTGATGCCTGACGTTGCCACTTCTATTACGGCCCGCTTGAGGCATCTTCTACCTGGAAGCTCCAAGCTCGACTTGAAGCTCCTGGCCTATCATGTACCCTGCCCGACCGCTATTCAAGACTTCTATCCATCGCATGTAATGGGTCTCTGAAAACCTTTGCTTCGACCAATGCATGGGGAATGACAGTTCACGGTCAAGGTTCGTGTGCTGAAGCGGATGATCCATGCCCAAAATGGTAGATACACAGGTCATAGCAACCTCCCCGTCGACAACGTCATGGTCCGTCGGATATGCGGCCAACGTGCGATTGTAGCTGACCAGCCTGCACGCAACGTACCAATGTTGTACAACCGAGTGGTTCCTTGACAGTTGGGGAACAAGCTTCGTGGTGACGATAATCGCTAGTATCTCGAGGCCAGTCCAAGAAGAATATCCTTCTTACACTGTCTTGGTTCGGCTGAAGATTGAGCTTCTCATCATCAAACGTCTATCGACGAACCAAACGTTCTTAGCAGCAATGCGAAGCACCATCCTCGCCGCGGGCCTGTACGCCTCCTTCGCGGCATGCCAAGATGTCACCTATGATTACGTGATTGCAGGCGCAGGCACAGCAGGCCTGGTATGCTGTAAGACCAGTTGCTAGAGCCCATACTGACAGTACTAGATGCTCGCAGTTGTGCTTTCGGAGAATCCGAATATCTCAGTCATGGTCCTGGAAGCCGGAAACGACGGTCGCAACCAGTCCAACATTACCGATCCGGAGCGACGGGGTATGAAGTGTTCCCTATGCGCACAGCCGAGTACTAACCTTGCAAGGCACGATACAACATACACAGTACGACTGGGGTCTCGAATCGACGCTGCAGCCGTATCTGTACCCCAACGGCACGGGAGGCTCGCAATACGTACCCCGGGGCAAAACGATCGGTGGCACAAGTGCAATGAACTGGATGATTCACAACGAAAACTCCCGAATTCAGCTCGACATCTGGGAAAGTCTACTGAATCTGACCGGCTGGAATTGGACGTCGATGTCAACGGCCTTCAGAGAGTCCGAAACTATGTACGCGCCTCCAGCAGCAGAAGCGATGAGCCTGCCCTACAACGCCTCCGTGCACGGCGGAGCTGGTCCAATTTGCTCGATATTTCAGAGGAGTGTCTACACTCTTTTCTCGAACTACGTCCAGCCTTCGCTAGTTGCGCTTGGCTACGAAATGCCACACGATGGCAACAACGGCAACGCAAACGGGCCGAACTTTCTACCTCTTGCAATCTGCCCGCAGAACTATACTCGTTCTTACGCCGGTTCAGCCTACACTGCAGTGCAAGCTAGGCAGAATCTGCACATCATAGAGAGCGCCCACGTTTCGAGGATTGTCTGGGGCTCGACCGACGGCCGCGCAACAGCATCTGGCCTCGAGTACATTGACCTAGCAGCCGGAAACACCACCCAGACCGTCAAGGCGCGCGAAATAGTCCTGAGCGGCGGCATCGTTTACTCACCACAGATTCTCCAACTTAGCGGCATCGGCGATCCACAAATCCTTTCAGCAGCAGGCGTAAACACAATCGTCAACCTCACCAACGTCGGCACATCCCTTCGCGACCCTCCAATGACAAACTACTGGCCCATCTCCTTTCAACTCAACGAGACCGCAGCAGCAACCTCGAACCTTACAGGCAACGAATACATCCAGAACCTAATAGACCTAGAGCCCGCATCGCAAATGCTCTCCACAGAAGACTACACAGCAGCAAGCACCTTTTTGAATTCTACATCGCACATTCCCGGCGTAGCCGACGCGCAATTTGCCGTATTCAAACACCTCTGGTTCACCGAGCAGCCTCTGATAGAGATGGCATGGCAGTACACCGTCGCGAATGTCACCCCCTACAACCTCATTCCACTTTCTCAGGGGACAGTGCACATCAATAGCAGTAATCCCCTACACCCACCAGCCATAGACCCAAACTACAATTCCGTAAACGTGACGATCAACGGCACAGAGGTCCAATGGGACATGTGGTTTCTCGCAAAGGCCTCGCAGTACTACGTTTCGCGTCTCGCGACCACAGAGCCCATGGCGAGTCTCATCACGGGCACAACGCCAGATTACCGCCTCCCATTCAACGAGTGGTACGATGCTATCTTTCAGTGGACTGGCTCATCGCAGCATCTGACTGGAGGAAACCCGATGTTGCCGAGGGATGCAGGCGGCGTAGTCGATACGGATCTGCTGGTCTATGGGACGAACAATGTAAGGGTTGTGGATGGGAGTGTATTTCCTTATCAGCCAAGTGCGCATCCAATGGGGGTGACGTATGCACTGGCTGTGAGGGCAGCGAGGATCTTTCAAGGGTTGAATGGAGGTGGAGGATTGACGGCTACTGAGATCTTGCCAAGCAGTAATGTTTCGGCGAGTGCGACTGCGACGTTCCCAGCGAACAGTAGGGCTGTCTGAGTGGTGGAGCGGGTCGTAGCTGAGATAGTCTTTGCGTACGATGAGTGCACTCTCCATGCCTACGAGTGCATGGCGTCCCTCCTGCACTGCGTCAAACAGCTGCTGCCTGAGTACATGTCGTCGACCAGCGAGACATTGCTCTCAGCAATATTCGAAAAATGAAATTCAGCACGGTTCGAGCTTCTTTGTCAACTATATGAGAGGAGCCGTGCCTAAAGGCCAGGAACCTACAGCTTCAGTAGGGATCTGCGCCTTCACCACCAACAGACGATCACTGGTCCAGTCATTCGCTCAATGTTCTTCGAGCCTTTAGCAGCCGCACATGAGAATCGCTCTGTGGGACCCTTGAGGAATTGAGGAAAGCGTGCGGGACCTATCAGGATCGACGGCATCTCGAATCTAATGCTGACTGACAATGAGCTGTTCTTACCGCACACCAAGTATGAGGTGTTTCGGTCGCTCCTGTCTGATCCGCAACTGACTCGCTGTTCCCGTCTGACCTTCCGTTAACAATACTGTTCAGAATCTCTTTGAATTTAGTTGCCTCATCAATCACTGTCGCCTGCTTATCACGTTTCACCGAGGTTGATCCGGATTGCCAAGCCTGTTGCAGGCTGGCATACTTAAGCTGTACATTTCGCGGTCCTCTCCATCTTGATTTTCTTCTTCTTTTTCATACTTACCTTGGTAAAACATCTGCGCTCAAGAAGGCAGTATGTTGTGAAGCAGGCTCTCCATTGCACATCGGGGCAGCAGGCTTTGCTCAAACTCATTCGTGGGTTTGATTGCCGCATTTTTTGGCTCTTATCATTCCTTTTCATCATTGTCACCGCCTTTATGGTGTGCTTTGAGGAAGAGGCCATTTCGATCGTTGGTCCTGCTTGAATGCTCTGCTCGGTTCCGTGGCTTATTCGTAGGCAGGTCTAAGTAAGAAGCACACGATGCCACCTTTCAGCGACCCACATGAAGGGTCTGGTTGTTGCAGCGACGGTGCTGGCATACGCTGCGAGAAAGCCTCGGCTTCGGTTGACTTGGGAGCAACTTGATTGAAGATGTAATCCGCTAATATGTGTGATAGCAGGTCTCTAGGCTGCGGACGTGATAGCCCTCGACGAGTTCTCACACCTTCACACCGCAACTACAAGGTCGATACCTGTAAACAGTCACGCGACATGGAGGTGCATGCGAGCTTCTTCCGCGAAATTTTGAACGCGGTTGTCACTCAATATACCTGGCGAGTGCGTACGTTGATGCTTTGCAGGCAGATAAAGAGACAGGAATTACACGAGTCAAGATGGACTTTACGCTGGCGAAGCGAATCAATACAACCCGCAGTCCAAGATGGAGATGGAGAGGACATAAAAGTGCAATACAGCAGTATGAACATGCTGCAATAGCTATTGCAGAGCCATCAGCACAAGCTGGATGGAAGCCACATTGGGTCCAACAAGACGTTCCGCTGCGTATGATCTGGTACAATTGAAAGAAGCTACATGAGTACCCGTCAACCGGTCTAAGCACCGGGCGGAATTATCAAGCTGGCCGCCGAGTTTGTAATGCCAAGAGTGTCCCAGCAGCTTCGACAGGCAAGAGTGGCTACAAAGACGAGAATGTCGCAGTCGAGCTCAACTTATGGATCTGTAAGGCGCCCAGGATATACTTTTTGCGGCTCTCAAGGAGCACGCCAACGCCCCTAAGCATACAAGCTTTGGCGACGTTTATGTTCAGACGAGAGCGAGAACGACTGCCGCTATCTTTGCTTGCCTTCGGTTCTTCAAAGGAACGCTCTCCGCAACTCCGCATGGAAACTGCCACAAGCGGTAATCGGGAGCCTAGCCTTACTGGCTACTAGTATGTCAACAAGTGCCAAGGAATATGTCGCTGTACGGCACCGGCAGACTCAAAAGTGCACAAGACGAATTGCGTTAGGTAGGCTCAGATTCGGCTCCCGAAAAATAGTGCCATGTCTCTAGGCCGTTGAACACGTCCCGCCTAAAGCACCAAGCACAAGCAGCCGGAGGGGCCAATGGCTCGAGTATAAGGCCACCACATCTTGCAACTCGACATAGCACCTCAAATCTAATACCTCCATCATCTTGACAACCTGGACATCAGTGACTAAACCGAGAGTAGCAGGGAAAATGGCAGACAATAAGATCTCCGCAGTCGTGGCATATGCCCCAGCCGAACCTGGCAAAATCGACTTACGCTATGAGTCGCTTACCTTCACCCGCAAAGACCCTGGTCCGAAAGAAGTCTTGGTGAATATGCTTGCAGTGGGAATCTGCCATTCTGACATCGTCGTTGGTGGTGCCCCAGATGGGATGATGGGGGCGTACCCAAAGGTCCTTGGTCATGAAGGCGCTGGACGTGTGCAAGCCGTTGGCAGTGACGTTACGAGTGTACGGGTCGGAGACCCCGTACTGCTCAGCTATACCTACTGCGGGTCTTGTGACCTGTGCACAGACGATGGTCCGTACTACTGCCAGGAATTTCTTGGGATGAACGTAGCTTGCATTGACAAGGTCTGGAAAGGCGAAAAGGGCACTGAAGTAGGAGGAAAATTCTTCGGACAAAGCAGCTTCGCTAACTTGAGCATGGTCGACGAAAACAGTATCGTCAATGTCAAGGGTCTTGTCGACGATGATGAAATGCTCAAGAAATGCAGCCCTTTAGGCTGTGGGCTCATGACTGGTAGCGGGGCTGTGGTCAACACTGCTGCGGCGAAGCCAAGCGACGTGGTTCTGGTAACAGGTCTCGGAGCCGTAGGCTTAGGCGCTATCATGGCTGCAAAGATACAAGGATGCAGGGCAATCCTCGCAGTCGACAGAGTACCGAGCAGACTCGACATGGCGAAACAACTCGGCGCCACCCACACAATTGACACAAATCATCTAGATATCACACAGGACTCGTACTCGGCTGATCTCGCGGGAGAGGTCAAGGCTTTGATCGAAGACGGCAAGATCAACTTTGCTCTTGAGACCACTGGTGCCCTGCCAATTATCAACGCCTGCATCAAGAGCCTCAGCAAAAGAGGGAAACTGATTCAGATTGGTATACCAATACCATTCCCAACGTCCATCATTCCTCTCGACTTCCAGGACTTCTTCGGCGGTACGAAGCAGATCGAGATCAATTACTTGGGTGACTGTGTAGCAAAGGACCATGTGCCAAAGATGATCCAGTGGTACAACGAAGGGAAATTTCCTTTCGACAAGCTCATCAAGTTCTACCCTGCGAAAGATGTCGCACAAGCCCTGGAGGATATGAAGACGGATGTCATTAAGCCAGTTCTGGTACACTGAGAGCAGTGCAAGAGTCGGCTACGATGCGTATGTAGCAATCTGACAATCTATGCGCTCGACTCTTCTCTGAACTGCCTCAAGAGTTGAATTACCTCTGTCTTTGTCAGGTGCTCCCTCAATGCTCTCAGCACGATGTCCAGCTGACTTTCTGGGGCCATTCCGCCTGGGGCAGGCGGTCTCTTGTCCAGGTTTGTTGGGAATGGATAACCATCTGTCATCGCTCTAACTGCACATTCGGTTTCCAGCTCGTTCAGCTTCCCTGCTTCTGCCTGAGCGCGTAGCTCGTCCCAACAACCGATCACGATTTGCTCATGATCGATCTTTTCCATCGTCTTTCCGAAAGCACTACTGATCTGTAGCAGATTCGCGCTCCTGTCGATCCCATCCGGGCCGGGCTCCGTCCGATTCTCGCCCGCAGCATGAATCAAAGCAGGGTTGAAGAACACTGCATCGCCCTTTTCCAGAGGCAGACTTACCCATTTGTCCGCGAAGTACTCCTTGACGTCGTCTCTTCTCCATGCCATGTAGCCGTCCTCGAGCAATTGCGAGAAGGGCAAGAACCTCGTCGGACCACTTTCTAGTGGCATGTCACTGTGCGCCACCGCACCCTGTAGGGTCAGGAACTGGCTGGCGGCGTGCATCGTTTTCGGCCAGTGTGCACATTGCACTGCGGTCTGGAAGCCAAGGTGGTAGTCCCTGTGTGGCATTTGCGGAGCACCTCCGGGCCGGACAATGTTCACTTGAGCAGTCACTGTGTAGTCAGGACCCAGCCATGACTCGCTGGCGTGTCGCAGCCATGGGTTGGCGTAGTATTGGACGAAGGACTGTGGTTCGGTAATGGCGTGTTTCTGTAACGAGTTCCAGATTCGAGAATTTGCGCTGGAGGCCGCGAAGTGGTCGCCACGACTGTTTGAGGCTTCAGCGGCGATAATCCGGTCAAAGACTTCGTTTGACTGATCGATTATGGGGAGAAAAGGTGCTGCATAGAAGTGTTTGAGGACGTAGACGCCAGGGCCGGTGTGAAGAATGGAATGCCATTCTTCTTGAAGTGCTGAGACTGTGGCTTCATCGGCCGAAGAGCAGGATGATAGATCGTAGACTGGGATGTTGTTCGGTGTGCTCTTGCAATGTGGGTAGAATGACTTGTCTATGGTCCTTGAGCAGAGAGTCTTTAGCATGGAGATGCTGCTCGGTGTATTAGTGTGGTAGAGTCTGCCAGATGTTGTTCGGTCTGCTTTGTCGGCATAGTCGTCCATGGCTCCGGCACCGTTGAGATCCCCATTTGCAGTCATGTTGGACGTTAAGTTCTATTCTTGATCTCAGCAGTCGAGCTTTGTGGAAAGCACACGGTCCGATACAAGTATGATCCAAATTCATAGAGGCGCCAAGCGGCCACGGAAGTCTCTGCGAAAGTGGAAGGACCTGTCGGGGTAAGGGATTTTGTTTCCAAAGACAACACGATTGAGCAGCAGGCTACCTATATACCAAGCTCAACAAAGTTCTGCTAATCATCTTTGAATACGAGGGGACATCGTAGCTCCTAATGCTGTGGCTACCTCGACGGGCTGGTGGACCTCGATCTCCGCGAGTGCGGTGCCATTTCTGAACATGGAATAGCCCAAAGGAACGACCCGATCGGGTAAGTCAGCCCTGAGCGGCCTTTGAGGCGTGTGATCAAGGTGTGTGGCAGGTTCATCCTTCGACAACCACCAGGCGTCGAGCCATACAAGCTAGAGACGGCAGTAACTAGGAATCTGGTGGAACACAGAGGTTGGTTGTTAAGGCTTTGCATTGACAAGGATCTGATACATGTACTCTAGAATATGTGTGCTCTTCGAAAGAGGAAAGCTTCGCGCGTCGCGTTCCGACCAGATGACCAAACTCTTAGCGTGTTTTCTCAACGTGTGGCAGATCATCCCCGGCTCCCGGACATCTTCATATACTCCTTGCGATGCATTAGAGCAACATGTCGAACGGCGCACATTATCTCTGGATGTTTGATTCGAGTTGATTGCGAGAAAAGATTCGTCGGTGAGGTGCACATACCGTAAGAAGCACCAGCACACATGGAGTAGATCAACCGGCCCCGGCACCTTGCTCGACTCTCGAAGAGATCGACTGACCTTCCTGTTTCTACACATGATCGACGCTTGACATTCAGCCTGAATTCGAGCTTCTATGCTCTAGCATGGCTATCGACGTCAAACACGTCTATCAACTCTCGATATTTAGTTGAGTGCCCTCGCTCGCCATGGCATGTCCCGGCAGTGGGTGCTTTGTTTCCTACAGCAAGTATGAAATCGATTTTCGGCCTCCTCAGCATCGCCCTCTGGGCCTGCATTCTGCCACCACCAACCATCGCGTTGCCGAGTGGACCGTTGCCCAGGTCGGATAGTGACAATCACTGGATCACAGTTTGGACCGCCATGCCACAGTTGACAGAACCTGCGAATCTGCCGTCTGGGGTCTTCGTATGGACATCCTAGAGGTGTGAAGCCACAGCTGACTCGTCAGTAGAATAACACACCCAAATTTCAGGATACTACCATCAGACAAACGCTGAAGCTCGACTTACCCGCCGGCTGTCAGGCGGCCTGCAACCTCCGCGTGAGATTCTCCAATGCTTTTGGCACCACGCAGTTGAACATCTCGAGCGTAACTATTGCACGCCCTTTCAACAACTCTGCTGGCACCAGCTCAATCCAAGACGGCACGCTCCAGACTGTTACATTCAACAAAACGGAAAACGAAGGCGTGTTCGTTCCACCAGGATCACTTGCCGTTTCAGACCCCTTTCTGTATGATTTCACAGGCATTACGACTTACGCATCCAATAGCACGACCGAGGCAGGCTCAATAGTTACAGTAACCATGTACCTAGCTGGGGGTCAGGAAGGTGAAGCTATAACCTCCCATCCGGGCAGTCGCACAGACACCTATTTGTCTCATGGTAATCAAGTGACCGCTGCCAATGTCACAGGGGATGATATGCAAAGCCTGGTACATTGGTATTTTGTTTCTGCTGTCGAGGCCTGGGCGCCGACGTCCGCCAGCACCCTGGTGGTTGTCGGTGATAGTATCACTGATGGTCGAGGTAGTGACACCAATCTCAACAACCGCTGGCCAGATCTTCTCTTCACACAACTCCAGGCGTCTTCAGCAACGAGCGGGATCTCGATCGCCAATCAAGCTGCCGGCGGCAACCGCATTCTGCAAGATGGCCTTGGTCCTTCCGCGTTTTCACGTATCGACCGTGACGTGCTTGCTCAGTCAGGCGTAAAGTACGCCATGATCTTCGAAGGAGTTAATGATATTGGCACTGCAGCGGCGAATCCGGCTGCCCAAGATGAGGTCTATGCTAACCTGATCGCTGCCTACAGGCAAATGATACTGCGATTACATGCTCAGGGCATCCCTGTCTTTGGAGCTACCATTACACCTTTCGGGAGTCCCAACAGCACATTGCAGCCGTACAGCGACCCGGCGGGCTACAGGGAACAAACCAGGTCGAAGGTCAACAACTGGATACGCAGTAGTGGGGAGTTTGATGCTGTTGTCGACTTTGATGCCGTCGTGCGGGACAGGGGGGACGCTACAATGCTTGCCAGTCAATATGATTCGGGTGACCACTTGCATCCGAGCATCGCTGGATACCACGCTATGGCTGATAGCTTTCCAATAGGTTTGTTGGGGCAGTGAGCTGGAGGAGTCAACACCATGACTTGAGCCGTCAGAGCACTCTGGGAGCTCCTATCATAACGCTGCTTTGCTGGGGAATGGAAGTCAGCTAGCCGAACTCAAACATTCGATGCGACACTGCTATGAAAAACCTGAAGCATATACATCTCTTCTGTTGATTAAATATGCATACCCATCATTTTTCTATTCCGCTGAAGCGACCCACTTACGCAACCCAGCCCATGGACCGAGAGTAGCCGGCGCCGTCTCTTAGTGACGTGGTCAACACTGCGCTGTGAAGCTTCGGCGGCAGGAATGCTCGACTGGCCCTTGACCCTACCAAGGGAGATAGGATGTATGACACGCGCTTTAGCACAGCATGACGGGATCATGTAAGGATGATTGAGCAACCCAGACGAGGATACACAGTCGAATCTAGGTTTCGCAGGCAACTGGTAAGCTGTCGAACAGCTGGCGCATGGATGGGATGGCGCTGCAGCTTCAGTATCGTAGCGGAGATAGAGGCCGTGATCTTTGAGCTCCTGATAATACTTTTTAAAGTGCGAAATTCCGTGAGACGTTGTCGAGTAGTGTGCCAGACTATGCAATCGGAAGTGACCGGACTACCTGCTCACTCGGTAATGCTCGTTGTTCCAGGTGTCCATTCTTAGCATTGTTACAACTGTCGCCAGGTAATTGCTCACAGTGGCCCTCGCCAATATAGCTGGCTAGTCCGAACTACCTCCAGACTTGGCAGAGTATGAATGAAACAAATCCAAGTGACTGATGGGAAGCGAAGTTTCGCCGTTGCCCTTATTGTTGTCGCTCATATAGGGCGAGATGTTCCAGGGGCATATTCGTGATTTTGCTAGTCCTGCGCTGCAACTCATTCTAGCCGGCCAAGAGTATGAGATAATCGAGGCGTTGACCATACAACGAGCCTGAGAGTATTGCTTCGGATAAGCAATGTCGGGGATGGCTAGTGAGGCCGATGGCGGCAAGTGTCCGACAAGAATTCTTAAACCTCGAGGATTCGATAAAGTCTTGAATCGCTCCACTTGTAGGAACACAGGACATTTCCTCTGCACGCAGATCTCGCCTTGATCTCTCTTGTCACGAGTACTAAGTTACACATTACTCCTACTTACACAGCTATCGTCTTAATTTTAGGCTCCGTTTCTTGAGCCACGTGGTCGGGTCTGCTGATGGCGACGTGATGCACGATATGGTAGGCGCGTCCAGTGCCACTCCGCATTCCTGTATGTGGCAGCCAGATCGTACCGAAACACCCCGTGCGTGACAGGGAAGCCCCTGCCTGTCCACCAGACAGCAACTCATCACCCGCCTTTCTAAGCGTCATTTCACGTACATCCTTCCATTCTGATCTACGGTGATTCTAAACCCTCCTAACGGTTTTGAGAACTGCCAGATATGGTACATATGCAAGGGGAGTCCGTCCTGTTATTCTCTGTTTGATCGTCCTTGCATTCGGCTAGAAATTATGGTCGTGCCTGCCATGTCGCTCGGACTTCAATGACCATCGAATTTGAGTGTCCCTCACCCGCCAATGCTACCTAGCTATCACATAGCAAGAGGTTCTATTATTCGTGAGTATGATACAGAATGGCCTCCCTTTTCAAATCGACCACGACTTATGACCCTATCTTCGCCTTGCTCAACGGGGACACTACTGAGGAACGGAATCGCCTGACTGAGAAATGGAGGGATCACAAACTTGAGGAACTGAACTTCGTGGGCATTGTGGTAAGTAGTTATCCCATGGCTTGCGCTCTGCAGCACACACAGACTACTCTGGCTTGTCCTTTTCCGTACTCTTACTCTCAATCGCGGTAATATCTATCTACGTTCTATCTCTGACTACCTGTTCAGGGCGCTCTTCTCGCAGGTGTTCTCACATCGACTGGTTCCTGGCCCACGATTCTACCCGACGGCACATCACAGCCATGGACAGTCCGTGCATGCTGGTACTGCGGTATCATCCTAGCTCTTGCCTCTGTCTTAGTCGCAGCACAACAATCGATCCGCTTGCATCGGCTCTCCTGCCATCGACAGTCGAACACCAATATCCGTCGCCTGCTCAGTCAGAGAAGACCATGCCGACTTACAGGCTCTATCCTACCTCGCCAAGCACAAGTCTACACATGGCAGATGAGCGTGCTGTTCTTGACTTTGAGTGTCATGGCCATGCTGGCTGGGATCTTCATCCTCCTCTGGAGTTCCACTGGGTCTGTATACAGCTTCCAGGATTGGTGGAACGACGAGGCAAAGTTGGCTATAACATTCACCATTGTGACCCTTGCTGTGGGGATCTTGTTTGTTTTTGAGCAGTTTACACTGTACTCATGGAGAGGCCATGATGATTCCGACCCGCGACGTCAAGAGAGAGACGAACGAATAGGATCTTGACGGGTATGATCGCAAGAGATATGCCCCCAGACATGATCGCAAGAGATATGCCCCCAGACAACAATGCTTCTCGAGACGAGACCTCGCCATTCCTTCACCTAACCCCGTCCCTGATGACTTCCCAACGCTTCCGTGTTGGAGAAGGACTTGATGTGGAAACTCCCGAACTGTGCGGACGTAAAGTCTGATCTTCTTAGACAACCATCAAAGTATGGCCCGTCTATCCGTCCTAGCTGTGCTTTGGTCTTTTGTGTCGACTGGAAGAACTTAGCTACCAAGGCTAATCTAATACTGACTTCTTCTATGGCCATCCTTTCAATTCTCCGAGAAGGCCTCCTCCAGCTTCTTGATATCCAATTTTCCCATCCTCGACTTGGCCTCAGCGACTCTTGCCCTCTGCTCCTCATCTCCGTTCTCCTGCATGTCCTCAAGCGTCTTCGGCACGACCCGCCAGCTGACGCCAAACCTATCCTTGAGCCAACCACAACCACTCAGCTCACCTCTAGGACCATGTTAGCAGCCAGGGTTCTTCGACCATTGAGCGCTCACGCAGCAAACTCACCATCACTCAGCTTCTCCCAATAATGGTCGACTTCCTCCTGATCCTCGCACAAGACTGTGAAGCTAATTGCCTGACTGAACTGGAACGCTGGAGGACCATTGATGACGTAAAAGGCTTGGTCGTGCAGCGTGAATGTCATACCCATTACGCTGCCTACTTCCATCTTGTGCTCGTGTTTGCCGGCTGCGGTATAGCGGGAGACATGTGTAATGCTTGAGGACGGGAAGACAGTCGTATAGAAGTGAACGGCTTCCTCTGCATTGCCTGTGAACCACAGAGACGGTCTGATTTTAGTAATGGTTGACATGTCGCACAGTGTTTATGGAGATCCTACGATGGGACCTCGACAGATGGTTTAAGCAAAGGTGCGTAAGTCACTGAGGCCGGAATGAGGATAAATGCATCGCGTTATCTATGTAGACCTTTCCTTATATCCGTATCACCTTATGCTTGCGCCTGGGTCATTAGCCAATGTGCGGCAACAGATACTTCGCTGCCTTGCATATGGACTTCCAATGTAGCTTGATCACTCGTCACTTGCCTGTCTGCCTAATTTCCTCACATGCCCAAACCACTTCGACGACAATGTCGAGACGCACGCGTCAGTGGTTGGTAGATCTACCCCGCTCGAGCAGTCCGGAGCATGCCACTACTGGAAGTCGATCGATCATGTCACTTCGTATAAAATCCTGCAGATCCTGCTCGACCGTGAGCAAGAAGGGTCGGTGTATAACAGTACCGTGGAGGAGAAGAGGAAGACCGGGAGGAGAGGAAGCCGGCGAGAAGGAAGGTGGTGGAAGGGTGAGCAGACGACAAAAGCGGCGGGACGCGCTGAGCGGGCGGGTGAGTGCAATGCAGATTTTAGTCGTCTTGTCGTGCAAAGACCCAAGTAGCAGTTCCAACATGTGCGCCGGCTTGAGGCAGGTGGTGCCAGGACTTAGACTAAGTGGCAGTAAATAACGAACCCGTGCACTATGATAGTCGAGTCGCATGTTTTCATTGAGAGGTATACACTGCCTGATGCGAGACACACCTAGCAGACTCTGCGGGCTGAATGGACGAAGCGGCTGATCCGCTAGACCGGACGGTCGTTACGGGACGTAGCAGTTCAGCTCAACCCGAAAGTCAAGCAGATGTTAACGTAAGCCAGGCCTAGTCATAAGCCGTACCATGACTCGCCCGGCCTGAAGCACTCGTACCCGCAGGTCTGACGGCTAAAGCCTAGCCCCACACACCTATTGGGGGTCAATGTTCTTCATTCATCCTAGCCAGCCGCCGTACTCCAAGCCGGCCGGCCTTTGCATGCATTGAGTTGTGGTGGCTCAACGAGGTTACCATCGTTGCTTCACGCCACCAGGTCGACCTGAGTCCGGCACCACGGTACTGTATCTCTCTTACTCCACCCGCCAGCCTCTATCCATGCATCTCGAGACCGCCAGTGCCATGGATGACCTCACCCGTGAAGTACGAGCCCATCGGCGAAGCCAGAAAGACATACGCAACAGCCACCTCAATCGGCATGCCCGGTCTCATCAACGGTGCCTCCGCTACCCCAAGTTTTTCCATAGCTTCAGGAGGGTTACCCTTCGTGGCAGGTTGAAGCGGTGTCCAGCTAAATCCCAAGTTAGGAATTCGTCATGCGAATCAACGAGTCAAACTTACATGATACCCGGGGCGACAGCGTTGACTCTAATACCATTGGGTGCCTGTTGCTGCGCCAAACTCTTGGTGAAAGTCGCGATAGCGCCTTTCGTGGAGCTGTAATCCACCATCTGTGGGTTCCCCATATACCCAGCAACGGAGCATGAGTTCACAATGGACGCACCTCGTTTCATGTGTTGTAGGGCAAACTTGGTCAAGGCGAACATGGACAATATGTTGGTCCTGAAGGTCTTCTCGACGACACTCAGGTCAATGTTCTTGTGGTCGTTGCAAACCTCCTGCATGGCAGAGTTATTAACTAGGACGTTTAACTTGCCGAACGTCTTAATATGCTCGTCGATTGCTTTCTTGCAATTTTCTTCGCTGGTGATGTCGAGGGGAAGAAGATGGGCTTTTCGGCCGGCCTTCTCGATGGCCTTTTTAGTCCATTGGGCGTCCTTTTCTTCCTCGGGGAGATAGACAAAAGATACGTCGGCACCTTCACGGGCCATGAGCACAGCGACGCTACGGCCGATGCCGCTGTCACCGCCAGTGATAAGGACGGCCTTGTCTTTGAGCAAGCCACGGCCTTCGTACTCCTTTAGATAGGGAGATGTACCTTCATCGTCCCAGAACTCGAGTTGTGTCCAGTTGGCGCTTGGTTCAAGCTCAGCGTCAAGGCCCTTGCTGCCTTCTTGATCTTGAGCCTTCAGCTCGTCGGCTGGGTAAGCTGTCGGAGGTGCCTTGGGCTTGTCAGACATCTTGCTTGTGGAGTGAAGGTTAGCCGATAGCCTGGGCCTGTATATTGCTTTGATCTGACGGGTATTTCGTAAGAACAGACTAGGTGAACGAAACTGAAGGTAGATCGAATATCGGCAGCAGGGCATGGTTTTTATGATTTCTCTGTGTACGTCGTTAACGTTCTTGATATCTCTTATGCATGACATCAACTGCTTCACGACGTCAAGTGCCAAGGAAGTCGCGGATACATGACCCGCCATCACGGCTACGCGCAGGCGCGTGTAAACGACATTCGCAGATTTACACAGATTGCGTAGACCGAGTCAGCTCTTTTGTCGAAAGGAGCGAGTCGATGGGTTACTCGTAGTCACCTTAACGCCCACCGAGCTGAGAGGAGAGCCGATTGCCAGTTCTGAAAGGTACCAGTAACACTTGCGGCCAGTGCTTCAGAGCATTTGCTGCTGTGATTTAGCGCGGATGAGAAACGCACAACAAGCTGCGTGGACCTGAAGTCCTGTCCGTGGCGGTGATTCCGTATTGATTCCTCAGTTCGAATGCCATACATTGCACGCCAATCCAGCACATGCATCATGACCCTTGATCCGGAATGCTTCCAACCTCCATGCTTTGTAGTCCCACGGCACCACGCGCCGACGCCGTAAAGCCAGCTGCGCATGCGCATGCAAGCTGACGTCGAGTTGCCCAAGATCGTGCACTGATAACAAGGTCAGAAACCCGGTGGTTCAGCGAGACTCGTCCATATGTGATGAAGACTTTGTTCGTTCGTGCTTGGTGGAGCGTGCTGATTTCGTCCCGTGCAGATGGTCCTTTCCCTCGAAGAGCAAGTGCTTGAGATCGAATTTCCGTGCTATCACGGTCCCTATTAGAGACAATGCGCGTCTGATTGTGCGAATTTGGTTCATACATATGGCGGAAAGTCTGAATCGTGGTGTTAGTACTTCTATTGGCACAAACGTTCATTTTGTACATGTCCTGCATCCACCACCCATTGTTAAGCAACATCACCGCCTCCTCATTCCGCCCTCTCTCTTCGTTTCTTGAATTCCGAGCTCCCTGTTCTTCGCCTCCCTCTCTTCCTCAAGCCCAGCCCTCGCGCGCGCGTCATATACTTCTCTCTGCTTCCGCTTGTTTGAAGCCGCCTGTTCGTCCACACTACCAGCAACACTCTCGACGAAGCCTCGTCCGTGCTTTTTGATGTCTGTCCACTGCCCTTTAACATTGTCAACGGCTCTGTCAATCCCCGACCTGTTCTGTTGTGCTGCTTTTGCTTCTTGTTCTTCAAGGGCCCGTGCTTGCTCCTCCATGATCTGTGCTCGTGATTTGCCCCAGTTAGAGGACTTGGTTCGCATAAAGCCTGCCGCCGCTGCCGACGAAGGCGGGTGGTCGGCACCATTTGAAGTCGAGGCTGGGGCGTTTGGTAGAGGTTCGTCCTTAGCCAAGATGGGAAGCTTCAGATATCTCCTAATGGCCGCGTTTTGCAGTAGCCATGCAGTTGCCAGACCAGTAGCAGCCGAGGAAACAAAGTAGAGCTGCACGGCGCCTGGCTGAAAACTGACGAATGCGAATGATAGAACAGGCATGGCCTTTCTCAGTATAGCCATAGCGTCTGGACCTCCCACACTAGCAGTTCCTTGATTTGCGTTGGCGTTCATCTTGAGGGTGACGTATATCATGGCGGAGCTGATAGCAGGCATGATGAAGTAAGGATCACTGAACGTGAGATCAGAAGTCCACAGCCAGGACTCGGTGATGAAGCCAGGAACGGGTAGAGTAGCGCAATTCCGGAGCACGCGCCATGCACCGAAGCCAAAGGGCAATTGGATGAGTAAGGGGTAGAATGCCTTCTTTAGGTTGACACCGTGAGAGTCCTTGAGGGCGCGCATTTCCAGTTGTAGTTGTGACATTTTCATTCTATCTTGGTTTCGGGCGGCTTCTCGGTATGCGTCTTGAACGGGCTTTATCTCGGTCGCCATCTTTCTCATGCGACCGGTCTGTTCAGCGGAGCCGACGAGGAAGGGGAACATAGTTGATCGAAGGGCGATGCCGAGAAGAACGATGGAAGTGGTCCATGAGAGACCAGCCCAAATGTGAGTGTGTTCCAAGATCCATTCCATTGTTGCTGTCGGACCCCAGCCGAAATCGAGGCCGCAAATCTCTTTCAAATAACCTATCCTTTCGGGGATGTCTTCGATGTTGGGCACGGCCGAGGCATCGGACATGTGAGGATCAAGAAAGGACTGCTGAGCATCTTCGATGAACTGAGGCTCAATTGTATTGGGTGCATGTGATTGGAAAGAGGTGTCAGCAGCGACATTGTCTGAAGCTCTAATGGTCCTGTCGATATCTGAAGGTTCCTTTATCGCGAGATCTGCCTGTGCCTGGTTTGTAGCGGGGGGGGATGGTGGGTTTGGTTGGGAGCCCCATAATGAGAGATGTCGTGCCTGAAGCAAGGCGTATCGTTGAGGCGCCGGAGCAGGTCTTGCGCAGAACAGTGAGCTCGATGAGGTCGACGTGAAGAGAGTATGCGACGAGTACTGTAATTGTTAGCAAGCTCCATGGAAACACTGGGTCGCAAATGCCGTACGTGTCGCGTTCTCGACGGGTGAAGGTGTAATCTGTTACTCTGTATCACCCGCGACGCTTGCCGCAAGTTATGCTGTAACGTCATTGAAGGGCAGATGGATCTATCCTGCCATGTCGACGAGCTTGATGGGACAAAGATGGGAATGGAAAGGCACGTTTGCTGCATTTGACCTCCTCGGCATAAGCCAATCGGAGTACGAGTTAGGCAAGAGCGGGGCCCAGCAAAAGACCCTACAACCTTAAATCTCGGGCATCAGACTTATTCCAACTGACATAGATTACGAGCCCTTCACTACAGTCTGAACGTGAAGTGCTCCCCACAGCCATGAAAGCTGTGCAACAGCATCATCCCTCGCACAGTACTAGTTCTGGTCCCTCGAGCCTTCGAGCGTTCGAGTTGTACCCAATCGCCGCCTCGTTTCCACCGACCGTCTTCCCCTTCGCTTGGCATCTACTCTCTCCGAGCCCTTGGTCACGATGCGCCATTAGGTCCTCCCATCAGAGGAGCCGGCGACTGGGTTCCCGAATCGCCCTTCTTCTTCAGCGTGAGTTGGAAAGGGATGTCTTCTGGATCTTCCTCTTCTCTGTACCATTGTTAGCATATCTTCACCACTTTGCCCTGACAGCAACTTACGGCAGCTTCCACGAAATGTAGTCCTCCGTACTCAAACCCTCTTTTCCTTCCTGCAGTGAAGCAAAGTCGCCCGGAGTCATCATGCCACTCCTATCTCTCGGCGACCCGGGCACAGACAGTGGTCTGGAGATCTTCTGTTCGGTTCCACCGATGCTGCTTGAATAGTCCTCGTCGTCCTCGGTAAACGATGTTGGGTACGCCCTTCGCAGGGCAAGCTGTCGTGCTTTGACGTATTCCATGCCCATCCTCTTCCAGTCAAGCAAGTCGCTGAGCCGCTCCGTTCTATTCCGTTGGTTGATCCTTTGTCTCCTGCTCTTGGTGGTGAAATCGAACATGTAGTCGGTGAGCTGGTTGACTGAATCGTCCACGCCTTTCAACCGCCGGTCAACGATGTAGATACCGTAGTCGGACGAATTCTCGATCAGTTCTTCCATATAGCAACCAAAGCCGGACAAGTTGGTAGTAATGGATGGGACACCCATGACCGTGCATTCGGCCGGAGTGTAGCCCCAAGGCTCGTAGTAGGACGCAAAGACTCCAAGGTGGGTACCGCGAACGAAGTCATCGTAGTCGAGAGAGAGGACCGGGTTGTTCGAGTTAAGGAATTCAGGGTGGAAGACGACCTTGACACGATCGGACGACTGGTTCCAAAGCTGGACTCGACGGAGTTGGTTGAGGACCGGGTCTTCCGAATCACTGACCATATTATGTGTGACGATAGCTGGCAGGCTTGGTCTCTTCATGGCAAATAACCTCCTTCGTAGCATGACCTTGTCTTGAGGTGTGACCAGATCCTTCTCATCGGGCATTGGGTCGCCATCTTTCCAGTGCACAGCTCGCTCGAACAGTTTCTTGCCAACGCTGGTCTGGATATTCTCGACCGTATTTGCAAGGGCTTTTGTGACGGCCTGACCCTTCAGGGACTCCACAGAAAGAGATTGTGTCTGAGCGGGCATGATCATGAATGCCACCACCGTGGTCTTGCTGCCAGAGATCTTCATCCTGTGGTTCAGTCGAGCAAGCGACTCAATGAACATATCCACACCTTTGTTTCGGTATTCATAACGGCCAGCGGTGAAGAAGTAAAGGGTATTGTCGAGATCGAAATCAAGGTGACCGTAGAAGTGACCTCGGACGAAATCGTGGATCTTCTCTTTCTGAATAGTGTGCAGGTTCTGGAATTCGTGGACCGCGGAGAACTTCTTGACATTGAGACCATTGGGGAGGACGCCGTCGGGTTTTCTCTTGAGCAAGTGTTCGGACTCGTAGGCCGTGATGTGGGAGACGGTGGTGAAGACATCGCAGGCATGTGCTGCAGCTCTTTCTATGCAGTATCTGTGGTAGATGCCTCTCTTTCCCGCTTCCGCATCGACGTCGAAGTATTGCAGGTTGTTGTAGAAGTCGACTGAGCCGGCGCAGAGGTATCGACCGAGGAGGGTTGCATGTGTAGTGAAGATGGTGGTGACGTCCATCTGCCTCTTTTTGGTCAGAGGCAGAGCGACACCGGCAAGCCATTCGTGGAAATGGGCTATCACTGCTGAGTCGGTGTCTCGCGAGATGTACTGTCCAGTATTAGCTTCCTGCTCCCTTGCTGCATGGTTTTGGTGCATACCTCGCCCAGAAACCAGGCTACAAGATAACCAAAGACGATTGCCTCGTTAGTTTCCTGGTCAGCATCGGGTGAGGGGATACCAGCAGCAGACCATAAATCTTGCTTCCATTCGTTGAGCCAGCGGTAGCCAGTTGCTGTGTTGATGAGCAGCACCCTTGGAGCGCCCTCGATGAGCCAGCGGCCGTACATAATCTCGATGCCTCGTTCTCTCATAGCGTTCATGGTGTCTAGCAATGGCCCTGCCTCTGGTTGTATCTCCTCCACTTCGACAGCAGCCGAGCCCTTGTTGAGAGGGCCGATGAGTGTGTATCGATCGCCATATTCAAGAGCTGTGACCGGCGCCTGTCATGGTCAGCCCACACCAAGAAGTCGAGCTTGGTTCGTGTATACCTTTGATTTCAGCACCGAGTAAATACCACCCACTCTGTTCGCGACCCTGACGGACCATTAGCTTCGTCTGGTTCGAGGGAAGGGCTGCATACTCAGTCGCGATCTCAAAGAGCTTGTGGCTCTTGATGTCCCTTCTGGGAGGCTCGTCGCTCATCTTGCTGGTGGTAAATGTTATTTCCTCGCGTGGGGCTTGTGTTCATGTGCCAGACTTGGAGATGGCTTGTAGGCTTCGTGGTTGTTTACTGATCGAAGGGCGAGCTGTAGGAAAACTCTGTTCAAGGGGTTCGACGGATGGTCGATATGCCCGTCTCTGTGTGCAGGAGAAGAGGAAGATACGTCCAAATTATTCAGTAGGACGTCAGAGACTCAGAGTTATGGGACGGCAAAAATTCCCTCGAAGACAACACTGGTAATATGAACTCACTAGTAATTGAAGCTTGCTGAGCCGCGAGCTGGTACCCTGCTCGCTCAGAGCTGCAATGTGGGGTCGCACCAGGAAACCACAGCTTGATCTCCACACAACTAGCTTTGGAGTCGCCAAACTACTGTAAAAAGTCCTGCACACATGGCTGGGAGATTTGTTGGGACCAATAATTTCAGCGGGCCTAGACATGGAGAGGGAGACACATGCTTGCTGGCTACGATAGCAGATGTTTGATGTGCGCAATGATGTTCAAGCAACGGCAAGCATGCAACAGCGAGATGTATGGCAACTGGTGTTGCTTCACATGTACAAGATGTAGCTGATTGGTCGCGTCATACTTCATCTTGCATTGGGGAGAGTCCACTCTAAACTCTACGTTGTGTGGTTCCCCGCATCACGATTTTGTCTGGAGAGCCGCCCAGTGCAGGTCCCATGAAGAGAAGGCTGAATGTGCTCAAACAGATCACTTGGTAGTCATTGAAAAGGACGTCAAAATGTGTTGGGTACCAAGCACACGAAGAGACCGTCTACTTGTTCCGCTTGTAGATCTTGGCCAGGAAACTTTCAAAGACTTCCTTTCTCAGACCCTCGGATTCATCGACATTGGCAATCAGTTGCCTCAACTCACCTACTCTTTTCTCTTCATATGCCTGGTACCTAGGCTCAAGCTGCAGCTCCTTATACAGCTGCTTCACCTTGGCCTCTTTCGCATCGTCCTTCTGGCCATAATTTTCGTCCAACACTTGGCGCTGTTCAGGAGATGCTATCAGCAGAGCTTGGTTGATCAACCAGCCACATTTGTTGTCTTTGATATCTGTCCCGATCTTGCCAATATGAGTAGGATCTCCGTATGCATCAAGGTAATCGTCCTGGATCTGAAAGTATTCACCCATCGGTATCAGGATGTCCTCAGCCTGCTTAAGATTTCTAGGGGTCGCCAGCTGCATGTACATCAAGGCCAGGGCGACAGGTAGGTAAAAGGAATAGTATGCGGTCTTATAGATGACGATGAAGGTGTACTTGTGCATGTCGAAATTGTTTAGGTTGACATCGTCTTCAGGAGCGGTGATCAGGTCACACTGCTGGCCCAACTCCGTCTGCCAGGAGACTTGGTGGAAGAGTTCGACAAAGTCAATGTATGCTGGGTGGGAGCGGAAATGCTTCTTGAGGATGAGGTAGATGGACGATTCGAGCATGAAGGCGTCGTTGATCGCGATCATGCCGACCTTAGGTTGCCTATACCAACACGGCTGTCCTCTTCTAGTGACACTCGAGTCCATGATATCGTCGCTGACGAGAAAGAATGCCTGCAGAAGCTCGATCAGCCATCCCAGCGTGGAGAGGTCGCGATGCTCTTCGGGAGTCAATTCTCGTTTGAGTATTTGCATAGCAGTATCGGGCACGGATAGGCCTCTGTTCAGCTTGCCACCGGGTGTGTTGGCCTCAAGAGACTGCCACAGTCAGTATGTGAGCTCTCACTCATCATGCTCGCTGAATGGCATAAGCATACTTTCGTGAACCAGTCCAGCGCATTTTGGGGCACATTGTACTTCTTAGCAGCTTCTTGCAAGTCTGCGACTAATGAAGGCCAGACCGACTCGAAATCTGCCCGTGAGGTCTTCAGCGTAGCCATGATGGCAGTGACAGTATTGGTCGAGATAGGGACAGAGAATTAACTGCGCCCTCACCGACTTGCACTTTGCCTGGAACTTTTTGTTGATTCTCCAACTCACCACGGCTTGGGATTGGTCCGAGTGGCCTGGCGGACAGTCGCGGGGCATATCGTGCCTGCCAAGCAAACGCGTCAAAACGAGTTTAGGCGGAAGGCGACCGCCACGAATGACGAAACACCGCCTGCATCTCTGCATCTCGCATGCCGAATAGCGTCAAAAAGTGTCAATCCATTCGAGGCGCTTTAGAGACGTCTACTAACCAGACTCCATCTTTTCCACTTTCTGAGCATTTCGCCAGATCCGTGATAGCAACAGCAACAGCAACCATGGCAAGAGAGGACGAATTGATTGCGCAGTACAGTGGCATTACTGGCGAGTCTGCAGGCAAGGTATGGCTTCCACTCCCCGGTAGTCTGAGTTACCCTCACTAATCCTGTTGTGTAGGCCCGTCAGCTCCTTGAAGCCTTTGACTGGAACCTAGAATTGGCAGTCGAAGACCACTACGCTCGTCAGAATGACTCGGACAATGATCCAGATTATCAGGATGATGATGAGCCAGAACCAGAGCCAGAACCACAACAGACAGCGCAAGCACCTGGTGGAGGATACAGACTAGGTGATGCCTCGTCGACAAGTCAACCAGTTCCTTCTACTGCTGCTCCATCATCGTCCTCACGGCCAAAGAAGTCATCAGCGCCGAAGAAGAAATTCGCCACGCTGGGAGACGTGGGCTCAGCCGCCAAAGACGACTCTGATTCGGATGACGATGCTCAGAACTTCTATGCAGGCGGCGACAAGTCAGGCCTAGCGGTCCAGAATCCAGACCAAAACCGAGGCAGTGAAGATCTCAAGAAGAAGATCATCGAGAAAGCACGAAAAGGCGGCAAGGAGATCGCGGAAGAAGAGCCCCAGAAGAAGTCAAATTTCATCGGCAGTGCACGAACGTTAGGCGGAGATGACGCTCCTTCACGGGAAATCCCTGGCGAGGCTCGATCCCAGCCCACCGAACGAGTCAAGAGAATATTACACTTCTGGCAGGATGGTTTCAGCGTGGATGATGGTGATCTCTTCAGGTTCGACGATCCAGCCAACGCTCAGATTCTGCAGCAGATCAGGAGTGGCCGCGCCCCACTACACATCATGAATGTCGGTCACGGTCAAGAGGTCGATGTCCAGGTAGTGCCACACGAGGAGAACTACATCAAGCCAAAATCTGCATTCAAGCCTTTCGCTGGCCAGGGCAACAGGCTCGGCAGCCCGACCCCTGGTGCATCAGCCTCCTCCCCTATGCCTGGCTCATTCACGCAGGAAGCTCCAGCAGCATCAGAGAGCGCTGCAGCTCAGCCTCCCACAAGCCAGGTCGACGACTCCAAGCCTACAGTCACGCTGAGAATTAGCTTGGGTACCGGCACCCGTCTTACTAGCAGATTCAATACTGATCAGACCATCGGCGATGTCTATGACTTTGTTAGAAGAGCCGAGGCCGGTTCTCGAGACTTCGTCCTGCAGACTACATTTCCCATCAAAGAGTTCACCGATGAGTCACAAGTCCTTGGAGACATTTCTGAGTTCAAGCGAGGAGGTGCTATTGTACAGAAGTATAGATAGGCCAAGCTCGGTTCGTGGATGCATGTGTTCGGGCGTGGTAGATAGAGGTCGCGCTTAAGTGTTTGACCATATTAGACTTGCCGGACGACGACGAGCTAAAGGATGATTGATATGGTTTTCTCATCCTCCCATCAGCTCAAGGCTTCGTTTTTGGTCTCTGGGCGCTCGCGGTGTCGGCCAGTGGCAGGAGGCTTGGCGAATTTATTCCACCTTTGACTTCCTCGTACTACCTCATACCAACTCTTCCCTGTCAATGACAACCATGTTGCGCCTTTGCAGATCCTATACACGGCCTCATTTCAAGCTGATGGCGGCTTGGCCTGCGACTAGGGCCAATGTGCTGATGTTGTTGCTCTCGGCATGCGGTGTCCAATTGTATGCATACTAGTTCTGGGAATACTCCTCCACAGGGCGAGACCTGCATGACACAGCCACAACATCCATTGATGCAAACGAGCCGTTCTTCTCGTTATCACATCGCCCGGTTCGCGAGAGCTGATTGACAATGATTTTCCTCGACGCTTTCAGCGAGCTTCAACTCGACATAGTTGGCATCGTTGCTATCCTTGGTGAAGCCAGCGTTCTCCGCGTGTCACAGATCTCGGGCCTGTCATGGCATCACGAACTACCACGGCTTATGCCGGCCCCTCAAGCGCTATTGAAGCATTCGCTGGAGAAGCGACTACCAGTAGAAGCCGGCAAAGTGGTCGGGGCATACTCGGGCAATGTCAACCTGGAACTGAACTTCTTCTGCCAACTGTTGCACCCGCGAGAGCTGAAAAACTACGAAGTTGAGTTTGTCACTGTGAAGAAGCGAAAAGGCATGGAAGACCACCCACCATACGAGGTCAATCCAGCAGGCAGTCTCCGGACACTCTCGCTGCTGGGCTCGGCGCTCTCAGTGATCCTCATCGCACTTTCAGTCGTGTACGGGGATGGGTGGGCACTGATTGGCACCATATTGCTATCGCTTACTTCTACCTTGGTTGGCTTCGCGTCAAGGTGGAAGCTAGAGGTCAAACAGCCGGCAAAGGATGTCAAGTTGATGAAGATACACGATAGTGACGTGGTCATCTTCTACCCACGAACCGGCGCCCTCAGGATAGTACGATGCAGCGAGTTCGAATCTCGATTATACTTCACGTCGGAGAGCTGTAAGTCTCTCCTCAACGATACCTGGTACAGAGTGTTTGCATTGTTGGGCACGGTCACACTGATCTTTGGTCTAATATGCATCGGGAATGCGCAAACAATCATGCAGGTAACTTTCGCTTCTACCTACGTGCTGCTCAATATCTCCTATTGGCTGGCCTCATCAGTTGGCTCACACAAGCACTGGATCCACAGCTACGATGTCCAAGTCCAGGAATTTGACCTTCCACCACCAGCCGCACCAGCAGCGCCGCCAGTGCCGACTGAAATCTCCACCGATAGTCAACCGGTGAAGAGGACTACCTTCCAGACCACTGACCAGGAAAAAGATGATGACATAGAGAGGAATGTGCGAAGAAGGACCACGATGAGGTTCCGAACGGCCTCCTTCCAGAGGAGATATACCGACACAGTGAGGTTTGCAAAAGATGGCCGGATTTTCACCACCGCGCTGTGGGAAGCAATCGCTCTTAGCGGAACGTCTGATTGGTTGCAGCGGACCAACATCGCACCCAAGAACGATGTCTGGGACAGGTGGATACAGATGGCAGGTGAAGCTGCACGGATGGATTCACCAGACTGCAAAGGGACACACGAGATCATAGTCCAAGGACGCCCGAGGATCGTCCTATCTGCTTGGCCGTACAGGGGGGTACTGGCGAGACTATTTGCTGAGGAGCAAAACCAACGGAAGTGGAGGCCTGAGTGGTCGGACCGGCAGTTGGAAAACGTTTATCCCGAGATTGTCCATTCTGGAATAGCCACACAAGCACCTGACTCAGTGTAAAGCACGTTGCTTGAGTATTGCCTCAGAGAGCACAGAGCAGCACTCTTTTTGAGAAGTCGGGGAAGCACAGAAATCGCAAGCGCTGGAGCTTCAAGGCGGAGTTGCGTCCGTGTAATTCAAGGCCCTATACTACAGACGCTCCAGGAACGCCGGTAGGTATTGTGGTTGAATGGACAGTGCCTTCCGAGGCGCAGATATAATGCGACCCTCTTCGGATGCCACGGGCCAGTCGAGGGCTGCGCTTATACTCCGATTCAAAGTGCGCTTCACTGTCCGCATGTCAGGAATTCCAGTCATGCGCAGTTGGCGACTAAACGCAATGCAGAACCACGGCATCATCGCCCTTGTTGCGTCTCTGGTCGTGTAGCTCCATTTCGTCGGCCGCAGAGTCTGCTAGAAGTGCCATAGGGTTGTCGAATCCTCGTCACCATTGTGGGATCAGCATACAATCTACACTGGAGTGTTGCTTCGTTTCAACTAGAGTCCTGTAAAGACGTCTTGTCGCTGTCGAGAAAGAAAAGCGTGAATGGCCGAATGGAGCACGAAATAGACACACTCAGCACGACATGAACAAGGCTCATCAGCAGCATTGAATTGAGATGCTATTGAACCTGGATCATTCATCCACACGACCACCTCTTTCGGACTCGCCCAGAGCCGCTCGCCAACGCTCCCTCAGAAAATGGCCGTAGCATTCAACCAACTCGCAACACCACCCACAGTCCTGAACGGCGCGCTCGTCACAAAGAACGTGTACCTCTTGTTCTTCTTCGCCAGCTCGCTCACCTTCTCGAGGTCGACCATCTCCCCGATCGGCACCCCCCAAAGCGCCAGCAGGTACTCGTGCAACAGGTAGCTCTCGGGCGTGGGCCAGCTCTCGAAGGCTGGTGCGTCGCCGCCCACCGCGCTGAAGTAGCAGTCATGGAGCCAGTCGATCATCTCCGGCTGCTGCTTCACGCCGGTCCAGGTGCCGTTCTCGCGGGCTGCGAGCTCGGCGTTCTCCTCGGGCGTGCGCGCGTAGTAGTCCTTCACCCAGCCGGAGCGGACGAAGAGCATATCGCCCGGCTTGATGGCGCCGCCTTGGGCGGCGGGTCGGATGTCGAGGCCCTGCCACTTCCCGACCTCGACGAGGTCGTCGTACGAGATTGCGTGTCTCGTCGCGGTGTCGTATCTGATCCCGTGGGCCTCAGCGTACGCTTTATAGTCGAGCAGGACGCCACGGCCCGTAAACCCATGCTCACGCCACAGGTGGACACTGCACTTGTGGGACTTCTCGTTTCCGTTCGTGAAGTCAGTGCTCTGAGTGTTGTTGTAGAATGTCGATGTCGCCTGGTGAGCGACGTGACGGAACCCATCCCATTGCGTGCCAGATTGAGTGTTCATGTGGTAGATGTCATCGTACGCTTTCCCCTCCCGCAGCGGCTTGATCTCATGATGGAACACTTGGCGCCCGAAAGCCGGCTGTGCAGGCACATCGGACGGCAAGTCGAGCGGTGCAGTCTCGCCGGTCTTGATCTCGCTGGCAGCCTCCTTGACTCGAGCTGGAGTCAGCAGGTTCAGGCGCCCGCAGTAGTCGTCCCTAGATAAGGTATTCAGTTTAGACGAGCGAGCGAGCATGGAAAATGATATCTCGTCGATGAGCGGACTCGACTTGACTTACTTTCCCCACACCCAGCACGCACCCTCTGGCTGGCCTGGCTGATGATTGACATCCTTTCGAAGTGGGAAGGTCGTGTTGTCTGGATTCCATGGAACGGACTTTGGGTCCTGTGCTTTGCCGAACATGATGTCTTTCGTTTGGCTGAGCCTTCGAGCAGCTGCCGAGAGCACGCTCATTGTGCTGCTGTTCAATGTCTTTTGTATTGTAATTCAAAACCTTCAGAGGACGCACGAGCTATATGGGTCTTGGGTTAGACCGGCAAGCGAAGTGCTGAACTTGATCCAGATCGCTCGAGACCGGCGTACCTTCTTTGCGGGCATCGGCGGTGCCGAGGCAATCAATTTCTTGTTTCCGCCGACATTTTACAGCATCATCATTATTGATAATTACTAGAGGGGTTATGGAGGGCTCCCCTGTCAGTACCTATGAAGCATGCCGGCAAATCATGTCTGGAATAATTGACATGCTTCCCCGCAATTGTAAAAGCATGAAGTGGCTAAAGTTGCGGCTGGACGCTACCATGGAATCTGGGGAAGAGTCGGGTGCTGAGAAACTATTAATCGTACAAGACTACAGTACGCCAGGCGCATCGTTCGCACATTGTTGTACCAAACTTGCCCAGTGAGCAATGACCGACGTTGTTGTCATCTTGCACGTGGACATTGTGAGACGGCAGAAGCACTGGTGTATATGCTATGTTCAAGTGGGTTGCTGGCCATTTGACGGTTTAGTACATCCATAGATAGATGAATAAGATACTGTATATAGACGAAGGTCATTGCATGACAGGCGTATCAACGCCTAACCAATTCCAACCATTGTCAAGCTCCATACCGCCACTTGCAGCTGGGAAAGGAAAGCCTTCTGCCGACATATTGTGTTCCAGGAATTGTGGTCCGTACATATTGATTGCCTGTTGCTGCTCGAGGTCCGGCATTTGCTGGCCATACCCATTGCCAGTCATGCTTAAACCGGAATCAAGATCCGGGGCCGTTGAATAGTCCAAAACCTGGGCTCCTGGGAAAGCCATGAAGCTATCAAAAGTGATGAAAGGGTCCTCCGTGCTGGCTGTCCAAGAATTATCCATGGCGGAAGGTGCCGCAGCCGCATACTCATATGGCGAGTGGTGGACCCCATCATTGTTCACAGTGGGTGATGGCTGGGAAGAGTTTGTACTCGAGTTCGGTGTCGGAAGACCGCCAGACGGGTGACCAGGCCGGTGTACTTTCGTAGAGTTCGACAATGTGCGTCTGACTGTACCAGCCTCCGGGTATGTGCCTGGCTTGATAGGCACGAAATGTTTGCCCATCCCAATCGAGACGGTACCAAAATAAGGGATGGCGATCTGGCATGTGTCTGTTTGCGTTCCCTTTTTTGATGGATCGCATCCACCTGTGCGAACCTTCCCAAGCATATCCAGTGCTTTGGCGCATTGTGACGCCACGACACCTCCAGGCTCGTTGGCTGCGATCCGCAGGAGTGTTATGGTACGGTCGATATGGGCAGAGTCTTCTTGGTCCTGTTCGAGGTCTGGCTGCTGTTGGACAGTGCCTCTGGTATGAGAATTGTAACCACAGAGGTTAAGTAACAAGAGCATTGCTGCTGTAAAAGCTTGGAAGTCAAGTAGCTTGCACATGTGAGGAGCGACGCTCTCTGCGCCTCGTAGTGCGTCGAAATATTTGATCATCTCTCGGGCCGCCTCAAGTGTTGCTGTGTGAGAATATTGGTAGAGCTTGTCAGCTGACGATCGCAGCATGAAAGGCATGTGCAGAAGCACTTTTGCGTGGTAATGGAAAAATTGTGCCTGAAGGCGGTCAAAATGCTCCTCAATGGTGGTGTTTGGCAGTCTCTCGGTCGTCCACCAGCCCTTGGGCGTGGTTGAGAAGAGCTCGTTCATTTCCCCGTCCAGGCTGAGAGTCACTGCGTAAGGCACTGTTGCAGGATTCTGGTTTCTGTCAATGATCTTGGTCATCAATGGCGCCATTCTTGCAAGATAGGCTTCTCCAGCGGCTGAGTCTTGTGCGATCGCCGCAGCTTCGGCTATAGAAGATTGCACAAACGTCTCAGCCACTGAGTAAGGTAGTCCGAGGACGAGCGACAAATACCGGTCGCCCATGACTAGGTGAGTCCAGACCATCAACTGCCTGTAATAGTCCGCGTCAGGCTGTTTGGGTCGCCGTAGCGCTAGTCTGTGAAGACCGAGTAGCTGGCCAAATGCGATGGCTCGATGGTATAGTAGCCAAGACCTCCGAGGTCGACCTAGATTGATGTAGTATTTTCCTGTCAATATCATGCATTCGAGTCCGTCGATGGTTGCAGCAATTTCGTCGTCCGAAATGATAAGTCGATCTACAGTGGAGATATACCTCTCCATCAAATCAGCCGGATTCTCCTTCAACGAAACCCTCTTCCAATCGAAGTCTTGAGGGAGCTGATTGATGCTCAAGGCGATGCAAAGCATGATCTTCGCAATCTCTGCAGGTTTCTCAGATCTTAGGGAGTGTGATACGGACTCCTTGATTGTGACGCATCTTCGGTCGGTTATGTGAGGAAACATGGTCCGCCAAATTGCCCACCACTCCTGAGAGTTTTCCAGTATCACTTCCAAGTCCTCAGGCGTTGGGAGTAGCTGCAGAAGTGCGGCAATGAGAGACTTCGACTTATTATATTGCGCGCGAGATATTGTCACTGGGACATCTCTCCTTGTAATGACTGCATTGTCGAACAACGACAAGGCCGGAGCACTTGTACCGTGAGCACTTCCTGGTAGGAAGATGGTGTCCTCAATCGAGGGTTGTGGCCTTACGGGACTTCGAAGGCTCTTCAGCACCTCAGCTACATTGGCTCATCAGCATGATTCCTTCACCAGTTACAGCTTGATCGGGGCAATAGACAAAACTTGTGAAGCTGTAGGCTTCCTCAAAAGGGCACGATTTCGACGTACCTGCTTGGGCGTCCGCTTGCATGCTGACAGGGTCTTCCGTTCTCAATGGTGGTACTGCCGCTGCGGTACCATCCTTCTCGGGTAATCTGTCAAGCACCTGCTTCACAAGGTCTTCCAGATACGTCACCCGGTCTTTAAGAACTGCGTTCTGATCATCTTTGTCTTGTGATGTGCTAGACCGATGCGCGAAAGTTGCGGTGTCTCCATGTTCCTGATCAATACATGTTGAGCCTCTCGCAAAGCATTCATTACAGATAGAAGTTCTTCCCGGCTCAAACGTGCACTTTATCTTCCTGCGCCTGCATTCTATACAGCTCCTGGTGCCCTTTCTCATCTTTTTCCTTGGGGGTCCTTGCGCGTGATCTCCACTTCCATTAGCCGAGTGACTCTGGGGCGAAGCGGAAGTCGACATCTTTTTGGCGATTCTCTTCTGGCGACGCCCTGTCTTTTGTACAAGAGGAGCCGAGTTCGGTCGCAACGCGCCTTTCGTGTACGAGAGCGATCATCGATATTGGCGAGCAGGCCGGGTTAGTGCTGACCGAACGCACTTTAGGTAGCGACGACTAATACCATATCACCTAGTTTCTCCTCATACGAGGTGTCATCAACAACTTAAAGACGTCGTGCTAATAACATGCCCCTCTAGACTTCAGGCAAGCACCAGCAGACGACATCTTCCCAAGCACGGGGAAGGCCCGCGCATGGTGTCGCTGACAAATTGGTGTTGGACCCACCCTACGAGACCCTGGACCCGCAGACTAGGACCACTTGAAATCAGTGCTGCTGCCTGGACTCCCAAGCCATTTCGTAGTAGTGCTTCTTCCAACTGAATGTTCTGTCTGGCGATGGTCGGCGGCGGTCCAGTAATTAGCTTCAAGACACAAGCTGGCGGGCCAGAAAAGCTGCGAGAGCTGCTCCAGCGATGACCGATGGATGCATGTGCTATGCGATCTCTCATATTATCTTGTTAGAAGCATGAGGCTACGACTCTAGGCAGGTGGGGTCATGGGCGCCGGAAACATGCTTCAAGTAAGTTTGGCAGGCTGTTCGCGGCTGATGTGACTTTCTCTTCCCACACCATTTCATCCGTGCACGATGCCTCAAAGTGCTGTTGTTACTGGTGCGACAGGCCTGCTTGGTCGACAAGTCCTAAAAGCTTTTGATGATGCTGGCTGGGGAGCTACCGGCGCAGGTTTCAGTCGAGCGAACCCACCCAAGATTCGAAAAGTCGACATCCAGAATGAGAAAGAAGTGGTGCAACTACTTGATGAGCTGAAGTAGGTCCTTCGATAGCGCTATCAATTGAATCGGCCATGGGACGAACGTCCACCGTGGGGCCCAGCTGACTGCTTTGATCTAACATAACTGCAGGCCACAGGTGATAGTACATTGCGCTGCCGACAGACAACCCGACTCTTGCACGCAGAATCCAGACGCAGCGCGCCGACTAAATGTCACAGCAACTTCCTCCCTCGCAAAGCATGCTGCTGCCAACTCCGTCTTCTTGATTTACATATCCACCGATTACGTTTTCCCGGGTCAGCCAGGCCAGGCTCCTTTCAAACCCTCTGACAAACCTCAGCCTACAAATACATACGGTCAAACCAAGCTCGATGGCGAGCAGGCTGTGCTCGATGTTTCAAAACCAGGCCAGGCAGTTGTTCTGCGGGTCCCGGTGTTGTACGGCGAAACAGATCCTAAAGATGCAAACAAAGAGAGCGCAGTCAACGTCCTCATGGACGCCTTGTGGAAGAGTCAGAAGGAGAAGGTTGTCATGGATGATTATGCAATCCGGTACCCAACCAACACAGTGGATGTAGCACGAGTCTGCACGGATATTGCGAAGCTTTACACATCTGTCACGTCGTCTGAGCCGCCTTCTCAGAAGAAGCCTCAAGACCTGCCCCGCATACTACAGTTTAGTTCCGAGGATAGGATGACAAAGTATGAGATAGTGGAGAAGTTTGGCGAGATTATGGACTTGCCCATTGACAAGATTGAGAGGGATCAAGAGAGTGGAAAGAAGCCAGCAAGTGATGGCACTTTGAGACCGTACGATTGTCATTTGGATACCGACGAGCTGAAGAGACTGGGAATTGATGTCAGCACGGTCGACTTTGTGGCATGGTGGAGGAGGTGGGTTGGCGCTTACAGAAGGTAGACCTCAATCACAAGCACTACTGCCGACCCAGACACCGAATGATTCTTTTGCAAAGAGTATATCTGGTGTCTCGGGCTGACGGCCACAGCTACTCATTGTAGGTCCCAAAAGCCCGGTCACATTTTGCGTCACTTTCACACCACGTTGTGATGATGTCATGTCGCGGCGTGGATCTGGGTTACCTTCTCATCAGCCTGTTATGGCATTAATCGATATTGCACAACACAGCGGCCCAAGCCACTCCGTCTACCAGCATGTCTCTCAATACTCAGGACCTTCACGACAAGTTCGAACCTCGTCCTGACTCCCAGCAGTTGACAGGAGACGACGACCGCAGAAATGTCTCGGCGGATGTCGACTACGAGCCACACCCTGAGAAGTCGTCAAAGGTCCCGGAAGAGCATCAACAGATCATCCAGCATATAACGAATCTTTACTGTGGCAGCAGTAGCGAAACCGACATGCAGGTGTATGCCGAAAAGGCCATCTATGACGACCCATACTCTTATTGTGATACCAGATACAAGATTGCAGGTAAGCAAGCTCTCTGAGTGATGCGACTAGCGAAGGATACCGTCGCGTGTCCAGGTTGTGCAGTTGAGTAAGGCAAAAAGCTAATACGAACGGTACACAAGGTCAATGGTACGGTTTACCAAAGGTGAGCATGCGGGCAAGCTAGCCCCAGAGAAGTCACTGATTGTGATAGATCTTCAGCAAGCTTCGCACTCTCAAAATAGAGGTCGTTGAAGACAAGGAAGACCTCATCGTCTTCAAGCTTCAGCAGGAATATACGCCCGCTGTGCTGCACAAAGCAATGCCAGTGAACAGTTTGGTCTCGCTATCCTTGGATGAAAACAGCAAGGTCAGGTACCACAAAGATATGTGGAACGAGAAGGATTACTCGCACGAGGGGCTTGGGAAGTTGCTGAAGAAGCTGAATGGCGACCATCTCACAAAGATAACGCAGCCACCAGACACACTTTGATAGCGCCCGAGGCAGACTAAAGCGACCTCCTACAGCACATGAAGCCTACAAGACACGGAGTACGCGGGAGCACAAAGTGTAGACTAGTGGTCAGCTCTCACTCCCAGCACACGAGGCAAAATATTGTAGGCAGAAAGTGAAGCAGGCACAAAGCAGACGTAATCGTCAACTGTATGTAGTTAAATCCAATTAGACTAGTGATCAAGAAGGAAATTGACGGATGCGTTGTGCTGACCCTATGTAACTCGGAAAAGCCCATGTTATAGTTGGATGGCAACCTCGATGTTCATCGAGATTCTGTAAGTACTCAAGGGGGCACTTTTAGTAGTACAGAGCTGCGCATTGATCACCGTACTGCCAACGGGGCGATTGTGCTATGCAATGAGATGAATGAAGCATCAGCACGTTAGTGGCGACTTGGTAGGATCACCCGTTAGCGAATCAGATGTTCCCTTGCGGTCTGCGAAGCTCACTGGCGGAACAGATAGACCTACCTAGTCATCGCACTGTTGCACAATCAGAATACATGCGCGAGAGCATACAAACGCCTTGTACTTGTACGAGGTGTGACGAGCAGATGCTTGTGGAACACACGTGGTCAAACCTTTGGGCTAGACACCTCCATAAAGTGGGCTCCAAGCTCACGAGACCCTACCCTAGCCGGCAAGTCGAGGCTTAGCAGTCTCTAATTTCTCATCTCTTCTCGAGTCATCCAGCACTAAAACATTCGAGCATTTGTATCATCATACTCCTTATATCCTAGACTGCTGATTGTATTTTCTGACGCATCACATCAGCCGAAACCGATCGACAGGGTTGCGCCTCCGTCTTTGTGACTTCACGGCAAATCGCCGTTTTCAGCTTGCCCCTCTATATGTCGACTCTCCATTCAGCATTTTGATCCCTCACGCATCTGGATCCCTTGAACCCTAAAGCATGTCTCTCGCCTCCGACAAATCAAGTCCGAAGCTGCCTAAGCTCTACAAAACATAGCCTCCACTCCTTCACCAGTCTTCGTGTCGACATCTTTCCAGTGCCTAGGGATCATCCAGCACCGAAATGGCGCCTTCGGGTGTATCGACCCTGCTCGAGGCGGTCAAGAAGGGCCTGCCAGATATATTGGTCAAGAGGAGGCTCAACTTCATAACGATACACTACCTCTACATTTGTGGCATGGCGATATTCTGGTCCGCAATCTTCTATGCCATCGGCGGCGTCCCCTATGTTGATGCCTTGTTCTTCGCAAGCGGCGGTTCTACGCAAAGTGGGCTGAACACGATCGATGTGAACTTGCTCAAGACAGGGCAGCAGGCCCTCTTGTACTTCCTTGCCATGATGTGCAATCCCATCGTCATCCATAGCTCATTGGTGTTCGTCCGACTGTACTGGTTCGAGAAACGATTCAAAGATGTGGTTAGGGAGGCACGACAACTGCGCAGAACTAGATCCAAGTCTCGACAGCGAAGAGGGAGTTTTCTCCACGAAGACACTGAAGCAGGCCGTTCTGGCGTCAGTGTCCGCGGACGTGCGATCCAGTTGCTGCAGAGCACTGGCCATCGCGCCGATGGTAGAAAGGCTCCGCAAGCCACATCAGATGTTCAAACGGAGGAGAAACACGTCGATTCTTCAGACACTTCTCAGGATCAGCCTAGTGAGACTAGTGAGAAGCCCTCGCAGCGGAGATCGGCCTCCTTGGACGATGTTCGTCTGCCACAACAGATGAATGCTGAGCAGCACATCCGCTTCCTCGAAAACCAACGCAACCCGCAGGACAGCACAACCCTTCGCATCCCAAGTCCCAGGGAGTTCGATCGCGGTGGTCGCGTACAAAGTATCGATGAAACGCCCGGGGAGCTGGGTCGGCAGAGTACACGCATTCATGGAGACGAGATGTCTCCCGACATAGCAGGTGCCCCTAGAGTCGCCCAGCATATCACCTTCAATGAGCCCGATGTGCCTGCTCATCAGAGGAATCCTGGCAGAGTTGCGACTTTGCCTCGTGTCGAGACTGGCAAGGCTTCGACTATCGATCCAAGAACCTATGACGAGGACCCAATGCTACGGGGCCGAAGCCACACTCGACGAAATTCAGGAACGTTTCTGCGCACAAACACAGCACGTACCATGGAGGCGGCTCCTTACTTAAGTTGGCAACCGACTGTTGCACGCAACTCGTTCTTTGTTAATCTCACGGAAGAGCAGCGAGAAGAGCTTGGCGGTATAGAGTACCGCTCTTTGAAGACTCTAGCTCTCATTCTGTTGGGTTACTTCATCTGTTTTCACTTGTTTGGTATCATCGCTTTTACGCCATGGATCTATACCACGCACTACGGCAGCAGCGTTACCGCAGTCGGTCAAGGTCGAACGTGGTGGGGAATCTTCACCGCCCAGTCTATCTTCAACGATTTGGGATACACTTTGACTCCAGACTCGATGAACCAGTTCCAGACCTCGTCTTTCGTGATGCTTCTCGGCGCTTACCTCATCATCATTGGCAATACTGGTTTCCCATGCATGCTAAGATGCGTCATCTGGGTAATCTCGAAATGTGTGCCAGTGGGTAGCGGGTTATGGGAAGAACTCCAGTTCCTGCTTGACCACCCTCGACGGTGCTTCACGCTGTTGTTCCCAAGAGCTGCGACTTGGTGGCTCTTCGCTATCCTTGTCATTCTCAATGGCGTGGACCTGCTGTTGTTCATCATTCTCGACCTAAACGACGACACTGTCACGCATCTGTCTCCTTGGACACGCATTACTGTCGGCCTTTTCCAAGCCTCGGCAACGCGCACAGCCGGGTTTTCGGCCGTCAACCTTGCAGATCTGCACGCGGGTGTTCAAGTGTCTTACATGATCATGATGTACATTTCCGCGTTCCCGATTGCGATCTCCATGCGACGAACGAATGTTTACGAGGAGAAAAGCTTGGGTATATACGCAGGTGCAAGCGATGAGAACTCGGACGACGCAGAGCCTAGCTACGTTGGCGCTCATGTACGAAAGCAACTGGGCTTCGATCTCTGGTATGTTGTTCTGGGGCTGTTTCTCATCGCCATCGTGGAGGGAGGGCGTATTGGGAATAACAATGAGTACGCTTTCACACTCTGGGCCATTCTATTCGAGATCATCTCAGCATACGGCACGGTTGGGCTTTCGATGGGATACCCAGGCTACAACACTTCATTCTCAGGACAGTTCAAGACGCTTTCCAAATTAGTTATAATTGCTATGCAAATACGTGGGCGACATCGAGGTCTGCCGTATGAGCTTGATCGAGCTGTTCTGCTGCCATCGGAAGGGTTGCATCGTAAAGAAGCACAAGAAGGAGACAAGATACTGCAGCGGCGGCGCACATCTCTGTCGCAGTATGATACCAACCCCACAGCTCCAAGGCAAGGTCCTAACGGTGCGCTTGCTTCGACGACGAGTCATGATCATGCCGTGGATGGAGTTGACGAACGTGGGGATGAAGACCACATTGGCCCACGTCAACGACGTCTGACTAATCAATCCACGGCAACCTCAACCGGAAGTCAAGGGGAGAAACATCGCAGAGGTCGGCTGCACAGGGGACTTGGCAACGCCGTGTTCAAGGTTGCCGGACCAGAGGAAGTGATCGACGAGGAAGCAGAGAAGAAACCGACGTAGAGGTCTGGTAATTCGAAAGTTGATGTACATCAATAGAGCATTAGGTGGTTAGGAGATGACGCTTTTGCTGTCTTTGCTGCATTGCTTTCCAACAGGTGAAAATCCATGCATAAACAGACCTTGTTCATTCCCAACAGCTTATGCCGGTGTCTAAATGATGATAATGGTTAGTAGACAAGCCTTCCAATTGTTGGCTATAGCGTGCCTACCTGAGAGGTACTGGCAAGCCTGGTTACAGTAGGTACCAGGCTAGCTAGGCACATCCCTGCCGAAGCGTGGTTTGAGCCGCCTGTGAGCTACCCCAGACTTTATGCAATCATAGTGGAGCTGCTTGCATCACCATTAAGCGAAGAGCATGTCAGGCTCGTATCATCTATAATTCTTCTGTCTCACTGTCTAGGCTGGCCCTGGCAGGACACGATGCTGCAACCTCTCTTCCGAACAAGACCATTTGCGTTACCCGCACGCACATGGCGCACCTTCGCCAGCATGACATCTCAGAAGCCCATCCGAATAGGCTATGTGCCTGAGCACTACCTGATACCGCTTCATCTCGCCAAACCACAATTTCCCGACCCCGTCGAATTGATACCCTTCCCGTCCGGCACTGGTCATATGATTACTTCCTTACGCTCAGATGAAATTGATCTCGCTATAGGTCTGACCGAGGGCTGGGTTGCAGGTCTCATGAATGCGCAAGGTCAGAAAGAGAAAGGCTACAGCATAGTCGGTTCCTGGGTGAGGAACCCGCTGAGATGGGCAATAGTCACAGGCCGAAATCGTGATGAAATCAACGACGTGGAAGACCTGCAGCAGCACAGACGTGTTGGCGTGAGCAGGATGGGTAGCGGCAGTCATGTTATGGCCTTCGTGCTGGCAGATCAGAAGGGCTGGCTACGGCAGGGGAAGGACAGCAAGTCTGGACACTTGGTCATCAACCCTCTCGGCCCGTTCAAGGATCTCAGAGATGGTGTCACGGGCGCAGGAGGCCAGGGCGCTACTGCAGATTTCTTCATGTGGGAACACTTCACCACGAAGCCGTACTTCGACGGGGACAAGGCACCGCTCAAGCACATTGGCGAGATCTACACCCCGTGGCCCAGCTGGCACATCGCTGCATCAACAAAGACCTTTCCTGTGCCAGCGACAGATTCGAAACTATCGAAGCTATTTGAGTGCCTCGACAAAGGTGTGAGTGACTTTAAGAAGGATCCTCAGGTGGCGATCAAGAGGCTTGTGCAAGGTGAATTTGGATGTCAATACTCCGAAGAGGACGCCAATGAATGGCTGGTCTCGGCCGAATTCTTCGAGAAGACAAAGGGTGTCAATGCTGACACCATGGATCGGGTGATTGAGACCCTTAAGGCTGCCGGCGTCATCGAGCCGACCGCAGAAGTCACAGATAGGAGCGGTGTCGTTGGCATCGCTCGCGACGACTCATAACCACTGTAATATTACAAAGAAGTGTTTTCGTGCCCTTCATAGGCTCAAATTTTCCCACTTTGTGATGTGTAAGCACTCAGCGGAAGGGACATTAGTCACCCTTAAGGCGTTCGCGCTAGTAGTATGGAAAGCCCAACTTGAAGATCACGACCGAGTGCCGACGCCCAGACACCAGCAAGCGGGGATGGTGTTGACAAGCATTGGCAAGAACAACTTCTACATAGAGAAGCGAGGTTATCGCTCACGCCGGCATGTGACATATTTTCGCGTGTATTTACTGCAATCTCACCGGTCTATGCAGTGTATCAGCATCTTAAGCCGCACATTCATCGTCCTAAACTCGCTTACTGACTGCCTGTGACGTATTGCAGCCGACCAACAGGGTTTACAATTCACCGAGTCGAGGCTTACGCTGGGTGAGCTTCTAAGTTACCGATTCTGGTGTTCCTGCGTGGGGGCCGTAGATCCTCAACAAGGCGCACGCCCTTGTTCTCTTCGATCTCCCGAAGTTCGGTTATCTGACTTTGGTGTGGCTGGACGGGCTTTCTCGAGGACAGTGGTTGTGTCCCCGAGATATCGATTATTTACTGTCTTTGCGCCACTGTGCCAGAGCGCAACGACAACGCGTCGGTTCGAGGGAAGGTCGATAGCACTGTCGGGGGCAGGAACTTCAGGGCAGTCGACGAAAGGCGCTCAGCACGATAGCCCCTTCAGCAACCAACGCCAACGCAACGTGATGCTGAGCCGGTTCGTCTGAGCGCATTGCAATCTCGAGGCTGGAAACGAATTAATCAGGTCCACCATGCAGATTAGTCAAGCGCGCTGTGTCTGACAGTCAACACCCTGTAAACGACGACAAACAACCAGTTCAGTAGCTCAGCGGGCTTCTACAGAATCATCACAATCATGACTCCGCGGTCATTGTCGTCACCAGGCACGCTTGCACCAAATGTGGCCAACGATGCTGAGAACAAGACACCAGCAAACGACGACCCAGACCAGGAGGAAGAAACCCGGCCGCCCCACACAGCTGAGATCGGTACACTCAAGAAACTCTCCGTCCCAGGCGGCACAGCTTGGCTCGGCTCAAGCTCAGGAGTCTACTTCGTCAACACTGTCCGCCGCGCCTTCTCCGCCGCCTTCGGCTCCCAATCAAACACCAGCCTCGACGGCTACAGCGACCCAGCCGACGACGTCCCAGCCTCCGAGGACATCATCACAGGCGACGACGCCTCAGGCCGAAACGTCAACGGCTCGACCACCAACGGCGCCGTCACCAAAACCGCCTGGTGGCTCCACGACCAAGACATCCACCGCCGGATCGTCACAGCCGTCGGCCGCCCCCCGCCAGACCAAAAGCTAGCAATGGACCTAGTCACCACCTTCTTCCGCCAAACCCACCCCCTCTTCCCCTTCCTCCACGGCCCCAAGTTCCTCGAAGACATGGACGACATCTATTCCGCCATCTCCCAACCCTCAAAACAACCCCCACCCCC
>Ga0210040_10000887_pt1 | contig 47759 bp, 37 predicted proteins | sample CryGeyCG12114_NA_FD_185462 | JGI IMG/M metagenome (GOLD analysis project Ga0210040, IMG submission 185462) | Groundwater microbial communities from aquifer - Crystal Geyser CG19_WC_8/21/14_NA (SPAdes) (version 2) | ecosystem: Environmental > Aquatic > Deep subsurface > Groundwater | place: USA...
CCGGGATAGGCTGGGTTGGGAGCTGGTTTCTGCTGCAGTGGGAGGAGGGGAGGATGTTATACGGGATGGGATGGTGTTGAGAGCACATACTGCGCAACAAGCCGATGTGGAAGGCGGTGAGTGCTTGCTTGCTTGCTTGCTGGCTGACAAGACGTGGGCTTGGGGAATGAGAAAGCAACTTGATAGCAATTCAGACTGCACATCGTCGTGTTGAGCGGACACCTGCATGTGCCCTTTCCGACAAGAGCTGACGCTTCCGCTGCGTCAGCAAGATCGCAATTACATTTCGGATATTTGGTTTTGGCTCGTTGTGGGGAATCTGGTTGGGCCTGGAAGTAGTTGTGTTTGATGGTGATCTGTAGCAATACATGGAGTTTGGTTCCAGTCTGCTTGTACTCGAAACATCACCAATCAATGCATTCCTGCGTGGAGTTCCCTTACTAGCTCATGCGTATGGAGGGCATAAAGCTCATACTTCCGAGGTCTGCATCCACCATTGTTGTTAAAATAGGGAGATTGGATCTTGCAACTCTTCGATTACGTGGCACGCTCTATGGACTGTGAAGCTGTATCCGAAGGCACACGGTGCATTCTATATCGCTGCCAAATATCTTGAATCGCATATCCGACCAACTTGGCAGCTTCATAGACCTCCAAGTCAAACAACTGAAACGCGGGACACAACTGGCCTGGAGGCCGAGTGAAAACGCGCTTCGTGCGGTGAGCATCATACCCTCCGAAAACTCAAGAATCATGCCCCCTGTCGCAGCGTAGCGATGTTAGGCCCAAGGGACATGCCAAGGCAGAGCACTTGAAAGTAGCATAGCGAGCGAACTGCATCTGGAGTTCCCGTAGGAGAGTACGGTGGTCTCGTTGTGGGCATCGTCGTGTGTGCTGTGTCTTTCTGAGGGGACCTAAGGATGAAGGTTGTTGAGGAGCAGTAGGGAGTTTGTTACCTGATCCGGCCGGATATCGCATACACCCTGTGGGATTTCTTTTCTATGGCAGCAAATGTGTTGGCCAGCGTTGTCCGGGAAGCATGGAGCTATAGAGCTTTCGAGAAATGGAGGGTCCGAAGCCGGGGACAGCAATGCATTCTGGCGAAATTGTGGGAGGAGGAACGAGGGGCAAGGTGCAACACATGACGAACTCCATGTGGGAGGGTTGTATCTCCTGTCAGGCGTGGATGAGGGCGAGACAGGACTGGTTGAGGTTCCCATAGTTACTGATGCTTCCTCGTATCATGTAGAACGTTAGAGGTGTTTATTCGGACAAGAGGAGCTATCATTCAGCTTGAAAGTGATCAAAATCTTATGCTCCATCTGAAGAACGTGTTGATCGAACGAATCACTCTTTCCTTAGTCGCAAGTCGATCGTCGGGGAGGAGTGAGAAAGAGCGCAAGCCGTGATTTTGGTTGCCCGCTCCTTCTCCCTCTCAAGGTCTGCTGGTGTCACTTCCTGATATAGGTTTGGGATGCTCATCCGCCTGCACTAGATTGATCACATTTTCTCTCACCATACGTGAACATACCATAAATACCTTATACTGTGCTCACATCATTTGAGATCTCATATACAGCATAGAAAACGGGCGCGTAGCGTATCTGCCTCGCTCCTGCGGCCGAGCCTACCGACACCACAATGCCAGAAGAGCACACTGCACCAGTTAAGTGGACCACAAACAAAGCAGAGGGTACTCCCCGCCGCTAGAAGCGGTATGGCTGCATCCGCTGCCCTGGCAAAACCTTCCGCCGACTAGCAGCGCCCAAATCCACTGCTACATCATTAACCCACCTAGATTCCAAATGGTACTGCCTCGAGGTACATGTTCGTTGGAAACATGAGGGCGAAGACTATATCGCACTCTCGAAGCCGCTGCCGGACGCTTTGGGGTCCCCTAGAGGGAAAAGGGTATATCAGTGTGCTCTGTGCGATGACGGGCACTTATTCGAGAACTTAAGACGGATTGGTATGTCGAGCCTAGAAGGACATGTCTCGGAATACCATAGAGACCGCCAGGGTGACTGGGAGAAGCTCGCCGTCAAGAAAATCGTATACGCTAAGAGGCGCGACGGAGAAGGCCAGGCTGCTGTGGAGAGTGAAGGCACAAATGCGGATAACTCAAACGATCGGGACGATGGATGTTCTCGGAGCTGACGAGGATCAAGATGCATGAACATGCCGGCAAGGACTTCGATAGTGGTAGTAGAAGACGGGTATCGTTCTCAGAAGCGCAGTATAGCCGAATATGGAAAGGCCGAGGTTAACGTCAAGTATTGAGTGCCTCAAAGTTCTGGTTAATGCTCTGACGAAGGACAGTAGCAGAGCCCGATACACAGCTCACGCGCCTGGTCTATGCAGTAGTCATGACACCGACATTTCCATACCACCCGCCATTTCCAGTCCCCAACAACGGATTCTCACCACCTCTGAACGTCGTAGCTTCTATGTCTGCCCACGAACCCAGAAAATCGCCGTGACTGACCACACGTGTCAGCTTCCCCGTTACAGCACGGTAGATATCCTCCATCAACTCGAAATCTGTAGGGAAGAAGATATCAAAGTAACCTTGATGCACGAAGGGCGTGGTCACCGTCACATTCTGTCGCTTGTACCTCGTTTGCACAATCGGCGCTTGCAGACCTGGAACTGCAGTCGGAAGTTGTGTGAAGTCTGACAGCAAGAGGCGGTGGTGCGGGAAGTAGGAACTGAGAATGTCGAAGAACTGTAGCAGACGGGTAGGAATGTACTCCGGAATTGTGAGATTGGGAGCGAAAGGAAGTTCGTGTCTTAGCTTGCGTAGCCAGGGTGGGTAGTATCTGTTTGAGACTGGTGTTCGTGGCGGTTGATGTCGTGAGGCTGCTCTTCTTATCCTCAGAAAGCGGGCGACGAGATCGTCAAGATTGGGCTCGTAGTACTCGAATAGCGCGCCTGTTTCGTCCACGAGGACGCCGCCCTGCAGTGGCCGTTCAGTGTAGGGGTCGTAGCGGAGTGTATCGTGGGCAAAGTTGTCGATGACTTCTAGGGCGAGGAAGAAGTTAGGCTCAGGAACAAGGGTGTCCCAGTCGAAGACGGATTTGTTGATGATTTGGATGTGCTCGAGGTGGTCGGCGAAGTAAGGGCTATGGCGGAGGGAAGTGTTCTGCATTTCTGCCAGGGAGGCACTGATCTCGATGATGCGGAATTTAGTGCGGTGGTAGACTTCTATATCTGTTTCTCGGATGTGGTCGAGAATATTGCACATGAGAGTGCCGTTCCCAGCGCCGATCTCATAGATTATCAGGTCGTGATATGGGAAGAGGCTGTTCTTGTAGTTCGTAACTAGCCATCTTGCTATTGCTTCGCCGTAGTATGGTCTGAACAGCTCGGTAGGTGTATGCCACAGCTGGCGTAGATCGTCCTGTTGTATGGCATCCAGATCATCTTCGAATTCGAGATAGCTCTTGTCAACCATTCTCTGGAACTCGGCCCCGTCCTTGGTGCCATTGAAGTCGAATGGTTCAGGCAGGTTGAAGATGGTGGCATTCTTGGGGAAGTAGCCGTAGTTGGGATTGTACAGACTGTCATCGATGAATTCTCTTGTAGCCATCTTCACCCGCATTGGCCGCTGCGATCTGTGCTTCAGCTCTCTAGCCGTAACCCGAGGATATTCGCGCAGCTGCTTCGAGACATCTCGAGGGAAGTGGTCGAGACGTTGTTGCCAGCTGCTTCCACCCTGTCCATCTGCATCGGTCTTTCGAAGCGCATAGTGCCGACGTTGCTCTCGTAGTGTTCTTCGAAAGGTGTGTTGGGCGTGTTGGTGCTGTCCCAACCTCAAGCATCCTCGTGCTGGTGTAGCAAAGAGCTGTCGAAAGATCTGATTGACCAACGGACATTCCATTTTAACAGGCTATAGAAGACTATTCCCATATAGCATTATGGTGCGTATGCACACGCTGAGAGGCCGCGACGAGAGTCTCTTCCGAAGGTACTGGTCGATGTGAGAAGCTCACTGCAGGAAGCACCTCCGCATCCGCTCCAGTAGCCATCGCGGTCTGCCTCAATTTGTCCCAATCGGGAAGTGACTCCCGCCGAAATTCATCCGAATTATGATATGACATCTATCGAAATCTGGCTAGCTTTTGGTTCGGTTTGCTTTCCATCTCCTGCTGCTTGTTTGAAACAGGCTTAACAAACTTGGTGCAAGGAAGGCAGGAGCATGCCGTACGACACCCACCATGTAGTAGGAGCATTCATTGGCGGCATAGCCGTCACCTATACCATCTACGAGCTTAGCAGTCGTCTCAGACGCAGCGACCAGCAACAGTCACATGAATCTCTGGCAGCCCGACCACAGTACAAGCTCGGCATCGAGTCCACCATAGGCAACACCCCCCTCATAGTAATCAAATCCCTCTCCGAAGCAACAGGCTGCACAATCCTCGCAAAATGTGAATTCCTCAACGGCGCCGGCAACAGCCCCAAGGACAGAGTCGCATTAAGCATCATCAACCGCGCAGAGGAAGAAGGCCTCCTCACGCCCTACTCAGGCGACACAATCTACGAAGGCACAGTAGGCAGCACGGGCATCTCACTCGCCACCCTCTCGCGCGCTCGCGGCTACAGCGCGCACATAATTATGCCCAGCGACCAAGCCCACGAGAAATCCGATCTCTTACGCAAGCTCGGCGCGCGCGTCGACCGCGTTACCCCCGCACCCATCGTCGACCAGTCGCACTTCGTCAACCGTGCGCGCAATCTCGCGCGCGAACATACTGCGGATCCGGACCGCGCGGGCAGGGGGCTCTTCGCGGATCAGTTTGAGACGGACGCGAATTGGAAAGCGCATTTCGAGGGGACGGGGCGCGAGATCTTTGAGCAGGCTAGTGCCGAGGGGGGAGGGGTTGATGCGTTTGTGGCGGGGGCCGGCACGGGCGGGACGATCAGTGGGTGTGCGATGTATCTGAGGGGTAAACTTCCAGACATTAGAATTGTGCTGGCAGATCCGCAGGGTAGCGGGCTGTATAACAAGGTTAAGCACGGTGTTATGTTTCATGGGTTGGAGCGGGAGGGAACGAGACGTAGGGCGCAGGTTGATACTGTGGTTGAGGGGATTGGGCTTACGCGGAGTACTAAGAACTTCGAGGTCGGTAGTGAGCTTGTTGATGATGCGGTGAAGGTTACGGATGATCAGGCGAGGCGGATGGCACGATGGTTGTGTGAGAAGGATGGCATTTTTGTTGGCAGTAGTTCGTCGGTGAACTGTAAGTTCGCTGTATATGATTGTTTTGCTATGCTATTGGGTATCTTGGTGAAGTATGCTAACATTTGGTATAGGTTACGCTGCGGTCAAGACAGCTCTGCAGTTGGGTCCAGGCCATAAAGTCGTGACAATACTCTGTGACAGTGGTATGCGACATCTATCTAAATTCTGGAAACAGGTTGGTGAGATTGGCGGGGAGGACGATATGACCTTCGAGGAACTCATGAAGGCCTGATTCCTTTTGCTGGCACATGTACAGGCGGCTGCCATGACCTCGGTTTTCACGAGCGAGGGTGGGGCGTCTCAGAAATTCTAGCTACGTCTGCCGACCCTGAATTTCCGGGTCCGATTATGTGCCTCCTGGTTCAACGGCGTCCTGCACCCGCCGGTCACCAGCTTCAACGACGTCGGAAGGCTGCACAGGATGCCCACTATACATTTGCAGCTGGTCACCAAAAGCATCGTTTCGTGATCGATGCGCTTTGAGAAACCTGTCGGCTAGCTTGTTTCCCAGATCAAGCATTGACATCTCCTGAACGTTTCTGCCAATAAGCTGTCGACGAACTGAGGTCATGGTGGTGTTGTCATCAGCTTTCTCCACCGCCGTCCACAACTTCTTCTCCAGCTCTTCAGTCCACTTATTGGTAGCACTGGCTGGTGAGATCTGTCGATATGTAGCATACTCCTTCTCCAACAGGGACGAGTGCTTGGTGCTCTGCAGCAATTTGGAAGCAGCAATTTGTTGGAAAGACAATCCACCGCCCTCATGAAGCTCGACTACGAGACGGAAGTCCCTGAGGAAAGTCTTTGGCGCCCGTGTGCGCCGCTCGATCTTCGACCGGATGGAATGAATGAATTCGATATCATGCGGGTCGTCATCGTCTAAAGCCTGGGCAGCAAAAGTGGTCAAAATCCTATCCCAGTGCATGCCGGTCGTGGAGGAGTCTCGATAGCTCGCCTTGCAATAGACACAAAGACCTTTGCGCATTGGGTCGAGAATCTTTCGTCTTTCGATCTCGGCTAATACTGGATCCATTTTGCGCATCTCTACTGACGTGGTCGGGATGTTGCCGTCGGGTACAGTGGGTCCGGTGGCTGACGAAGGCTTACTCGAACCTACCTTGTACTTTTGACCAGCCGACCGTCTCGAAGGCTTCGCAGGGTTTGTGGCTGGCTGTCCCGGTCGACTTGTTTGTATCTCCCAGGGATGACATGCACGTGGTGTTCGCGGTACATCCCGGTTAGTGCTCTGTCTGTTCGAGGCGCCGTCCGGTTGCGGTACCTGCTTGACGACAATTGTGTCTTCTGGCTGCTCAAGCTCTGCTTCCCCCTCCGCTGCCGTCAACAGGTCGACGGGTGAAGAGCCTCGTGATACCAGCATTAGGTCTCTACGGCTAGGTCCATCGTGCACTACGTCATCGTGGTCATACACCTCGGGAGCTGTGGTAAAAGCTGGATCGTGAACTCCTTCTGAGCGTCCTATCCACTGATAGTGTAGTGGCTCTACAGAGGTCACCCTTTCAGGTTTGACCTCTCTCCTGGTCGACGAATGCTGAGTTGTAGAAATTGCCTCATTATTCGGCAGCGGCGATCTCGGTCGCGACGTGGGCTTCTCCAAGGGACGCCGTCTCAGCGCCTGACGCGTACCATATCCATGTGTTGCTGGCGGCTTGGGGGACGGTGGCTGGGTTGAGGGCCGCGGTGAAGGTCGTCCAGGTGACAGCTCTGCTTGTTGTTCGGCCGTCGCATGTCTTGATGATGGCTGTGATGGACCTCCGTCAGCCGACTGTCTGGAAGACTCTTCCGATTCGGACGTGAAGCCTTCCTGCAAAGGGTCTTCAGATTCCGCTCTGATTCTCTTCAGGTTCCTCTCTGCAGCCACTTCTCTTCTGGACCTTCTGGGTCGACCCGTAGTTTTCCATAGTGACGTACTCATGTCTTCGTCCATGTCTTCGTCATCCTCAGCTTCGGCAGGGCTATGATCAGTTGATGCTATTCTTGGACGACCTGTGCTGGCCGGGCGGCTGTATGATCTGGATGGTAGTTGTAGAGGTAGTCTCCATGCAGGCTCGAACCTTTCTTCTTTCAATCTTGTCTCCTGCTCCCTTTCCTCCTGCAATATTCTTCTGACCTGTTCTCGTATCGTGGTTTCGCCATGGTCAAGACCCTGTGATAGAGGTGTGACTGATACTCCAGCATCCGGGTCAGGAACAGGAGATTCTTGCTTTGCAATTGCTGGTGCTTCGTCTAGCGGTTCTGGAACAAACAGAGAATCTATGCTTGGTGGTCGTATGATCGGACGGTCGTCGAATAAGTCGTCCGATGAATCGTTGGCAACGTCCTGGTGGTCATGTTGCTGGACGTGACGATCTTGGAATGACGGGCCCTCCTCCTTCTTCTCCTCTTCCACTTCTTCCTCCTCACCTCGGCCTGATTGTGTATCGAACAGGTCGTCTTCTGAAGAATAGTCGCTCAGCAGCGCATTATCTGCTATGGTCTCGATACTCTGCAGGATCTCATCTGCATCCAGTATCGAGCTTGTGTTTCCTGTTGGGACTACAGTCATGGCCCGTAGCATTCTTCTGCCGTCAAACTTTGAGGGCGACTCCGCTGCTTGTTGACCAATGTCCTTATCATTCTGCATTGACCGTAGATGGCCATTGTCTACCTCCACCTCGCCACTGATAATACCAATTTCGTCGCCGACACCAGTGAAGTCTCTTTCGTATCTCTCAAACACGGATTCCCAGCGTGTCTTTAGCAGATTGTCGTTGCGTTTCCTGGCAGTCGCAAGCTCAAGGTCAGGTTCGGGTGAAGAGGAGCCGATGAAGTGCAGACGAGGTCTCTTTCGTGGGGGAGGCATTGCCAGAAGTCAGTGACCAAGAGAGACCTTACTCATGCAACATGCGTGTATGGTCAACCAAAGAGAGACAAGGTACATCTCCCATTGCAGTGGGTTAGGGTTTGCGACCGCTACAGAGATGGCTGGCAACCGATAATCTCGGTAGGAACGCGTCGACGCGTTTGCCCGCGTTTCTGAATGGAAGGCGTGGGGCATGCCGTCACCGCCAGTGTATCGTGCCTTCCACATTATCTTGGTATTAAGATGACTATTATCACCCACGAGAGATATAGCTTGACGCTCCCTGTCTCTCTTCGTGCATCCAACATTAATCGAGAAGGATGACTGATGCAAAGCACGAGCAGGTAGGTCCCAGGATGTACTGCCAGAAATGCCGTACGCCTTTGAAGGCGGATAGCACGCTCGATGATGTTAGTCCTGCTGCTTTTGACCTTCTTGTAGGTGAGTCCTACTGCCAGAAATGTCGGTACTTGCTCACAAGTCAGGGTCAGCAAATAAGGATGGGGAACCGGCACCACAGACACACAATGTGAATTATCCACAAGAGCGAAAGGAACGATATGAGCGAGCTATGCGACAACCTCAATCTCCTTCCCACAAGAGGACTATTCCTCCACCGCGGGATAGCAATCCTGGGATGTCCTTCATAGAGATTACACAGTCCCAGATAGTCCCTCCCCCTCCCGATCCAGCCAGCAAATCTTTCGACAACAAGCACAAGCCATCCGACGACAAAGATGCCCCTCTGTCATGGCAGCTAGAACGGCATGAAAGGTTGTTCTCACTCCTATCAGCACATTCCGATATAGACCATCCGATCTGCACCGAGTGCTCCTCCATGCTGCTCACCTCCCTCAACACGAAACTGGGAACGGCTACACGAGAGAGAGATGCTTACGCTTCTTTTCTGAAACAGCTGCAACAAGCTGCCGCCAAGCACAAAGGCGAGGAAGAAAAAGTGGACAAGGAGTTGGCTGCCTTACAGAAAGACGAAGAGACGGCTTTCGCGGAGCTATTGCAGCTTGAAGAACAGAAAAAGCAGTTAGAGAATGAACTGGCAGACCTTGAAGAGGAGAACAAGGAGCTGGAAAAGGAGGAACAACTCTTCTGGCTCTCGCGTAACACTTTCGACGAGAAACAACACGAGCTGGAAACCGAGCTTGCCTCCCTTCAACTGAAATACGCCCATGATCAAAAACAGTTTGAGAGACTACAGAGGACCAACGTCTACAATGACACTTTCTACATCAGTCATGACGGCACATACGGCACTATAAACGGTCTTCGCCTAGGCCGTCTACAGAACGGGGAGGTTCAATGGCCGGAGATTAATGCTGCCTGGGGCCAGACTCTCTTACTGCTCCAAACACTTGCAGAGAGGTTAAGCTTCTCCTTCCAGGGCTACAGGCTGCGTCCATTGGGCAGCACTTCCCGCATCGAGAAACTTGAGTACCCTCAGCGGTCACCTGATGCTACACGAACCCCTCAATCACGGGCGAACTCAGCTGCTCCTGTGAAGACTACCATCCTCGAGCTGTACAGCAGTGGTGGTGCTATGGAAAGACTCATCCATTCTCGCAGATTTGACCAAGGCATGGAGGCTTTCTTGGACTGCCTGAACCAACTCGGGAAGCATGTGGAGCGGAGCTCAAGTACATCTGTCGATTTTAGAAGGCCCTCTTTATCGAGGACACCCTCTGCAGCTACAAACCTTGGTGCTGCTCAACCTTTGAGGCTACCATATGCTATTGAAGGAGACAAAATCTGGAATCGCGATGGCAGTCCTGATCACGCTGCCTCAATCAGACTAGGCGTGGGGTTTGCTCCTGACGAAAACTTCACCAAAGCTTGCAAATATGTGTTGACGTGCTGCAAGTATTTGCTCGCCCATGTCAGCAATCTTGACAGCTCGAAACCGGGTCAAGCATGAGGCTCGCCAAGCAAACGTCGTGTTGCAAGACGCTTCCTCCTCGTCAATCCTTTCAACGTTGATGAGCTCATCTGCCTCATGGCACAATGATAATCAGCAGTACGCCTTTCCGGAATCGCATTCTCGAATGATTCGTGAAGACAAAGCCAGCACAACCCTGAAGCCGATCGGAGCAATTCTGGAACCCTGCGTGATCCGACGAATTGTTGGAGTTGGCTTTCGCGTTTGTCGGCGGCAGTGGGAAACACGTTCGACTGATTACTCCGCTCGCTAATTAGTGGTCAGAAACCCCCTGATCACGGATCCACCCGAGAAGCCACAAACAGCCACTAAACTTCCACTATCGACGCCTCGAGGATTCGTCAAGCCTCATGAAATTATGCCGTGTGAGTAGATTTCGTTCCTGAGTACTCGCTTTTTCATGTCATGTCGCTTAGCAGATCCTCCGTGGCGAAAGCATGGGGCCACAAATCTTATGGTCTATGATCAAAGCAGTGCTTTCGGTGTGGACACAGCTCATCTCGCTGAGTATGATTATGTACGGTTAGCTTATGGATTAGACTCGAACCTTTCGAAAGCAAGCAGTACGGTAATTGACGAGCCGTGGCTGGGCCTTTGTGGAGGTCTTTGGGCCGAACACGCCATGATCGCTGCGTTTCCACTGGGTAAAGGTAGACGTCAAATGGGGCGCTACCGAACGTTCGCTGCGATCCGACTAGACGCATATGGCATTGTGTAGCCCTAGCCGCGAGCCCCGTCGAACGCAGTGAGCAAAGTATTACCGATGTCTCAAACGAAGACAAGAGGCATCAATTCACTGACGGAGAAATCGCCTCAATCTGTTTCGTCACGTATTGAGATATGCTCGCTATTGCTCTCCATCCAAGTCATTGATCGCGTATATACGCAGAACTGCACCTTCTCAAACGCGCAAGCGGCAAACCGACGAGATTATCCTCATCCGCACCATTGATCAGCACTGCGGCACACAGCACCACATTTGCCAAGCCAGGGTATACGAACTGAATTGCTCGCCTTTAGCCTTGTCCTGTCGCTACCGCGGGCGAGACATATTACGATACCTTGAGGATACAGTGCATAGTCTCTGCACACCAACATTCCCATGGAACTTACTGGCGGAGTAAAGTACTCAAGGTCATTAACGTGGGGAGGCCTATGCTTTGTCGTTCTGACGGCATTTGCTCATACATGCGACTGCTATGACATGATACACGTCAATGTATCAGACAGTGCGTATTACAAAGAGCTGGCAAAACGTGGCATAGTCGTCGTGGACGAGTTACATGTCCAAATGTTCGAGAAGAGACAAGGCCCATTGAACGGGTCAGACTCATCGACAGCGCCAACGGCGACTTTGGACACCGACACAGGTCTACCACTGCCTTTCGACACTTCCCTAGGTAGCAACTTCACGGAGACAACATGTCCGGATTATTTCAGCAAGTTTCTGACTGACGGCACTTTCCTGTCATGCTTACCACTTTCATTGCTGTTGCAGAATTCAATGTCATTTTTCCAAGCTGCACGGTCACCGAGCCTGCTTGAGCGAACATTGGATACCTCGTGCTCGGCATCACTCGCTGTCTGCTCACCTCTGATGGACAAATTTGCAGATGACCTCATTGCGCAGGGCAACTGTCAAGATGACTATCTTCGCCAGAATCCACTCGTGGTCCAAGCATATGCAGGTTTGAAGGCATACGAGCCGCTCTATCAAGCAACATGCCTCAAAGATGCAACGACCAACAAGTACTGCTTTGTGGAAGCTATGGAGTCGGACACAGCCGACGATTCTTATCCATACTACACTGCTGTGGGCCTGACATTGCCTCAAGCATCAGAGCCGCAGTGCACGGCCTGTCTTAAGCAAACAATGGAAATATTCTCTGGATATGCTGTGCAAAAGGAACAACCATTGTCGGAAAGTTACTCGGGGTGCGCAGCACAAATTGACAAGGGGTGCGGAGAGGACTTCGCGCACACAGAAGTCAAGTCTGCCTCCAAAGTAGCAAGCACAAGCGGCACGTCAAAGGTTGGTACCATTAGCAGCTCCTGGTTCTTGCTCGCCGCTTCCCTTCTCGTTCTCAGGATGTCCGCATGACCTGAATGAAGGAAATTTCTGGACGTTCTAGCGCATTCAATGATCAGGGGTTAAGGTTGTAATGGGAATCAGATGTGTTTCTAGGTTTGCGATTAGCGATGGCGTTAGGATGGTACCAGTAGATGGCACGCACGATGGGCGCATGATTTACGATATAGAAACTGGTACTTAATTAGTCGACATAGCTATTCCTCGATGATGTCAATATCCAAGGATGCTTTTCCACAGCACAATAATGCTGAAGCGTTTTGTATCAGCCAGGTGTACAATTGCATGATAGCCTGTGGGCACGCACACTTTGCAGGCAGACCGAGGCCGCAAGTCCAACAAAAGCCGACCTACCGCGCTTTCAAGTCACGTAACCGGTCACTCACCGTGCCGCATCGGAGAATGCCTCGCATGGCAGACCTAACGCTGATCTTCTCCCTGTTACTATCTAGTGCGGCTTCAAGGCTGACTCGATAGCACGAACATGGAGACCTCGTCAGGCCGTCAAACGCTGGCCAACCCCAAGCGCTCTTGGCTGAAATCACATCTGCGCTCTGTGAGACATCAGTACTCGAGTAACCCACTTTGGAAGTGTCAAGCTCCAGAGTTGTACAATGGCATTCTTGAGCAACAAGCAGTAGCAATGAAGCGTTGGCAGTGTGTACTAGCAGGAACAACACGTGAACCCAGTGCAATAAGTGCAGGAACCCAAACCCGTACTGCCAGAAGCTTAAACATCAATTCTCCGTGCAGAAATCCCCTCCATTTCTAGTAAGGTTTCGGCGGAGCAAAGGTGTCTGCCAAAACCACCTGCAGCACCGTCCAACATCGTCAAGGCCATCATAATATCTGCGAACAACCGCCCATCAGAGGCGCAGTATCATGCAAGGGCAACCGCTGCTCATGCTTCGAACCACAACCCAACAACCCTGTGCGTTTACAAACACTACACCAAAAGCCTGAGCTTGAGAGCCTCGCTAAGCACTGCACTGCTCGTTTAGCGCCGCTCCACTTATTCCTGCCCTCTGAATCTCGTGTCGCATGTCTGCGCTCGCGACGAGTTGACTTGCTTTACACTCACTACGCTCACCTTCGCTCGTTGATTCTGCCTCGAGGCATACATAGACCGGATCATTGAATATTCAGCCCCGAGCACCTGCATATCCTCAACATCTCGTCTTTGAAGCTCTCGGCTTGAGCTTCTGTCTGCTACAGCATAGAGTCCCATGCCAGCACCTCAGCAGGTGGCTTCTGTACCAGGCCTTACTTCACATCTCCTGCCATAGCCACACATCAATTCGCTTTTATCGACATGTGGTACTGAACATCATTGCGACTCATGAATATCGCTACAGAACGATCACCTCACATCAACCGACTTGAGCAATAGGAAGAGCTAGACCACCCTGCAAGGCCCAAAGTCCCTAGCAAGCACTAGACCTGATGGTGCAGCAGCAGGCACAATAGGCTCCAGATCAGCTGTACCTTTGCATCATAAGTGCCCAGTGCTGCAGTAGATCAGTCTAACTCTCTCCAAGTGTCTGGTCCTGCTTCTAACCACTTTCGTCCTATATACTCGACCTGTGTCGGCAAGCCCTTGAATCTCTCTGGACTCTACATGTCAGAAGGGATGTCGAACGTTACATCGGTACCAGCTTACAACACGTTCGCATGGGACAACACGCGCCAGCAAGGCAATCATCAACTGGACTACCCGGGACAAAGCCACTACGAAACTAGCACGAATGGCACAGTGATTCCTCAACCAGTCCAGAGAGTTGACTCGTTCAACACCTCAGACTACTCCCACGGTACGTTACCTACTTTGTCGACTGACACGTCTTTTGATTTCGACCACCCTACTCCTGTCGAGCCGTGCGAAGAGATCGCCTTCCGAACGCCAGAGATTGAGGATCTATTGTGGCAAGAGAATTACCACGAGAATCCTGCTTCAGAGCTGGTGCATGACAGCGCAAGCTACCACCGTGTCCCGGCCGACTCGATGGATGGTGGTTTGCATTCAGCAGGGTTAGCATCACACAAGACATCGCTCCCAAGTCCACAGTCTACGAACATTTCTACGCCCGAAGCTTCTGGAGGCCATTCCAAGAAGCCCTCTCAGAACAGCACATTGTTCACCAGTCCTGCTTCGCGTCCAAACCAGCCCAAGCGACCTCTTGACCTTGATGTTGAGATGTCACAACCAGGGTCCGGCAGCCAATACCTGCATACACCCATGCAGCCATCTTCTCAAGCTGCAAGCCCCATCATTCAGATTTCGAGGCATACTCGGGGTGACTCTCCGGCCAGATCCTCTGACTTTGGTGGGTCACGGATCACTAAAAAGCGAAGTGCATCCAACTTGTCTCAAGGCGAATACTTCTCAAATGTGGATGATGAGCAGCAGTCTGCACACCTCATGCCTCCAAGCCACGATATGTTGGAAGAATGGGAGGAGGAAGAACAACAAAGGACAGGTGTTGCGCCCACCCGGCGTGACGCTCAAGAGATCCAGAGCTTCGAGGATATCAAGCGGCAACAGGAGCTAGACAGCACTGTCACTGAGGTTGAGCATTGGCTCGAGACAACTACGTTAGACCCGTCTTCTGCACGGCTTTCTCGAGACCAACTTCGTCCAGATCGTATCAGATCAAGGAGTACAGGTGCAAGACCGGCTCCAGGACAACAACCTATTTTGAAGAGTAATCCGCACCCAGGTCCAGGTCTGGAAGTTGATGAGGCCAGTGACTACTACTATTCTTCTGACCAAGAGTCAGAGCAATCACTCCTCCCGGAGGACCATCCGGAGACGCTTCTGGCAGTACAGCCTCCTAGGCGGGATAGTGAAGTGGCTCCTGAAGAGCAGGCCGATAAGAGTGAGCCTTTACCCCAACAATTTTTCAGACGCCAGCCGTGGCAAGACCCGTTTCCAGTGTGTCTGCCAGACAACAGCACTCGCTATCAGCCTGATACATCAAACTTTGCTATGCAGAAGTTTGCTCAGCGGGCCAAAGAGTTCGAAACCGCTTCACGTGCTGCGACTTGGGGCACTGGTCGTCGTCGACTCAGCGATGGTGACCAGGACTCTATCACTGGTGACAACAAGACCCGTCATCTCTCATTGACCAAGACTAGGGTGCGTCAAAGAGGAATAAGCTTCGTTCACAAGGCCAAAGAACAGTACCTCAAACGCAGTAATAGTCGTTCGAAACAGAGCCAGATGCTTGGAGATGAATTAGAGAAAGTACAGTCTCCTGAGCCAATCGAAGAGCGTAGCTCGACAGAATCTCAGCATCTGACTCGCAGCAATTCTCACTCCAAGCCAAAGTCACCTTCGATCACCGCTGCTTTGAAAGAGGCAACAAGCAATTTGGCTGCTGTAGGTGCCGGGTCTTCTGGGCTCAACCTTGAAACACAACAGCAGCACGAAGGCTTCATCAAAAGGACGATCAGACGCGTTCGTAGCAAGAGTGATGTCAACAAGTCGCCAAAGAGTCCTATAGGAGTTGCATCAATGATGGCGCAGCTAGGCGGTCCACCTGCACCAATACCATCTCCAGGTCATGGAGTCCCTAGCCCAGTTTCTTACCAGGCTACACCCGTCAGTACCACCCATGAGACGGTCATACAAGTACGATCACCGATCAAAATGCCGTTGTCGCCTCGACCCGCAAATGTGATGCCGAATTTGGAAGGCTTCAGGATTCAGGTCACAGAGCTCAACCCAAACTTGGCACAATACCTTGTGGAGCGAATAGCTCATGATCAAGTCAGAAGATACAAACGACTCATCAAGAACCGAGTTGAACACCTCGCTGCTGCTACGGAAGGCAAGTGCAGCTCCAAACACCTGTGCCCTACTGTAGGTGGAGAAGCCGAGGTTCTGCCGGCTCGGACGGGCGGTCGAGATGCTAGCAGCTCTTCAACGTTCAAGGTTGCACCTGGCGCAGACAGCGACAACGACGATTCACCCTTCGATGGGAATGTCACGCCCGCAGCATTTCCAGATGGAATACCTCTGCCGCCTACCAAGAAGCTGCCCGCCAGGTTCGAGTGCCCCTTGTGTTTCCAAGTCAAGACCTTCCAGAAGCCATCGGACTGGACCAAGCATGTTCACGAAGACGTGCAACCTTTCACATGTACCTTTCCGAACTGTCCAGAGCCAAAGCCTTTTAAGCGGAAGGCTGACTGGGTACGTCACGAAAATGAAAGGCATCGTCACTTGGAATGGTGGAAGTGCAACATAAGCGAGTGTGCCCACATATGCTACAGGAAGGACAACTTTGTCCAACATCTTGTTCGTGAGCACAAACGGAAAGAGCCTAAGTCCAAAGGCAGAGGCAACTCTAATGCCAAGGGTAAGGGCAAGGGCGCAGCCAACACGTTCAACGCAGAAGAGCAGGAGTTCTGGGGCATGGTCGATAGCTGTCGGCACGATAGCGCTGCTGACGCAAGAAACGAGCCGTGCAAGTTCTGCAATAACGTTTGTACCTCATGGAAGAAACTCAGTGTGCATGTTGGCAAGCACATGGAGCAGATCGCTATGCCGGTGCTGGAGCTTGCAGAGAGAAGGAATGTAACAAAAGACACCATCATCAGCCCTATCGAGCCTCTGCAAAGGACTCCACCACCCTATGGCCACGGTCTGGTTACTGATCTCACATCTGCGGCCATGTCGCCTTTTACACAAAGTGCAGCGTCGAATTATCAAAGCTCCTCCGCAGGACATTCACCAGCATTTGCACCAGCACGACCGGGCGTGGGGTCTAGTCAAGGCAATTTCCTGAGACCAACGTACAGCCCCAACGGCATGCGAGAATCAGTCCTGACCTCCACACCCTATGCCATGGGCGTGATGGATGGAAATTCAGGATTTGCCATGCAACTCGGGTACGGTGGTAATCAGTATGCGACCTACCACGGCCAGCACATGATGTACGCTCAGAACAACCACATGGGTCGTGCCGAGCTCATTCCTCGCACCACAGCGCCGGATCTGAACTATGTAAACAATGGTACACACAGCCCATACGATGATCAACAGTATTACTCCAGTCCGGAACAACAATATGTTCAGTATCAGCCGAACATGATGCACATGAATGGGGTAATAGATCAGACTCAGATAGTGAATGGACAGGCACTGCAGATGCCTGTGACGACGGAAAGCATGAACAATCATGGATATGCTTATGTACACCAGCAGCAGTGGTAGTAGCTATGAGCACCATCATGCTATGGGGACGAATAATGACATAGGCTTGCGACGATCTAGGGGCGAGAAGGAGCTATCTACGCGTCTGCGAGTTCAGTGGAGGATAACCATCGGCGTTACATTCTGACTTTTGCTTTGGAGATACCCCGCCGCCTGTTTATTTGATGTTATATACGTACGAACTTGCCAGAATAATTCAAGCTATTCCTCATCATGTTTCTACTCCGTTCAGTACCGCAGACGAGCGTGGGATAATACATAATCCACTTGTCCCAGCAGTGGTCTCGGTGCGTGCAATGCACTACTGTAACATGCTGGGCAGACTTCAGGCAGGCACCCTAGCGTTAATCGGGCTTTGCATGGCCGGAAAATCTGTCGAGGAACAAAAGAGTGGTGTTTCTACGCATACCGCATCCGGCAATGCCAGGCATCTCAGTGACCTGTGACTCATGTCGCTAGCTAGCACAAGGAGCAAGAAACGGTACTCAGAATCGCATGGGCAGGCAAACTCTTCTGCTAGTCCTTCTTGCGTAATTGAACAAGGGCTACGCACCAGAATGACAAGTATCTTCCAAGGCATTTGCACTGGACCGAGTCCGGTGAGCATTTGGAAAAGGTAATTGGATGGACCACTGGTGGGCGCAGCTGCAGTAGCATGCCGCAAGGCTTCCGAAGTTCACCGCAGAAGAAAAGGAAGTTTAAGAAAAGTGAGGCACAAGCGTGGCTTTCGAGTACAGATCTTATCGTATCGCTACTTGCCGCTCATATGCCACGATAAGAGGCGCAATTGAGCTTAGCCAGGCTTGTGAGATACCTGGTGTGCTGCCATCTACAGCCCCGCGGCCCCAGAAGCCGAAGTCTTGTCCAACGATGACTGGTGGAGACCTTCCCATATTCTAGAGTGAAGTTCTTCCAAGTTGCAGCTGTGACCGAACTCGAGAGATGACAAACAGGCTCTGGAGAGGAACCACAAAAGAGCGGGACCACAAGGACTTTGGTACTTTTTGCCTTGCAGAAAGGCAATGGCGCGTTCCCTGATTCAGCAAACCGACTCTTCTGTAAGTTCCTCGAGCAGTTTGCCGCAAGGATAACAGCGTCCTTATCTCCTAGATGAGCACCGACCTTATACCATTACGCTAAAGTGACTTCTCCCGCAGAGAACTTATGTTAGAGCCTACGTTGTCAGAAGTTCGATGTTCCGGCACCGCGTGACAAAGCCTGTGACCGGATGTCGCGTCCCTTAACCTTTATTCTATCGCACCTTCCTCGCACGAACAGCAACACATTTTTTCGAGCTTCTACATTGCCCATTTGGTGCACTTCTGCTTCTACATAGTATAACTAACCTGCAACAGCATTTACTCACTTTTCTTACACAATTCACAAGATCCATTTCTCTCATTCATCTCCTCGACTTTTTGACCATCCCCTCAACGCCAAGCTTATGACAGCATAAGTCGTCAATCGCTGATCCAATCGAGTGAGGTAGAATTGCTCCACCAACTTATCCCAACTCGGCCGTGAGTTAGCCTTGAGTTCTGCCTGACGGTCTGTAAGTCCACCATTTCTCTCTGCTGTCCTCCACGCCTTCTCCCATTTCGGCACTGCCACCATCAGCAGCGGCTTGTACTGTGCGGCAGACTCTTCCGGCTGGATGCACACGCTTCGCCATCGAGCTCACTGATTGCGCTTTTGTCGAAGACTGCTCTTTACGACATAGCTTCCGCCCACAGCCTCTTTCCACCTCAAAGCAGCCATCTAACAACCCTCTACTTCTCATGCTGTCCAACTCACTTCAGTTGTTCTGCTCCACGTCCTCAGTCTCTGGTTATTGTATTCTCCCTACTACTGCGCTACTTAAGGGCCATGTGTTTCACCACGACCTACTCTCTCGACCTTCGACGTTCTAATCCTCCATGCCCGAGGCTGTGCTTACGAAAAGTCTGCCTCGACTTTTTGGCTCTTGACATCATACTCTCTGCTTTGGTTCAGCATCTCGACAACGGGCTAATGCATGCCCTTTCGTAGCTTAGCGTCCCGCCTCCCAGCAATGCCACATCTGTACAGTGATTCGGGCTATGGGAGCACCAAGCACATTAACATGGCGAGGCAGCGCTCGAATGAGGTGAGTTGTTGAGGCGCTGCTTGACGGCATCATTGTTCTAACATTCTGCCCAGAGCCAGACTCTCTACACCCCTAATCATGACTCCTATATCTTACAGATGCCTGGCCAGTTTCCTCGCGACTACCGTGACGCCCGATCATCGGTCTCTGGATTCGACTCTATGGCAGAACAGTCTTTTCATTCTCCATTGGACCTTTCGATGAATGACAACATCGATCCCACTCTGGACGGCTCTGCTGCTTTAGCGGGCCTCACCGCTACTGGGAACCATTTAGCTTTTGACCATTTCACTATCCAGGACCAGGACCCCACTGAGAACATAACACCAACATCCCCTTTCTCAAGAATGCCACGAGCTGATCAGACTCTTACTCTCCCATCGGGGCATGACACAGGCAACACCCCATGGACTTCGTTCCAACTTGATGCACCAATGCAGCAACAACAGATGAATTATGTTCAGTCACCTGCTAATAGCAGGAAACGTGTGAGGCGTAGCGAGCCTGATACAGGTTATGCCTCACAAGGGCAAACCAATCCATCGTTTAGCTCTTCACCTGGCCAACAGGTGCAACCATTTGACGCCCCCTATGAGCAGCAGACCTATCTATATCCTGGCGTTCCTGGATATAATAATGTAGCCGATCCCAGTGTGCCGTATCAACCGAGGCAGGAGCTGCATCAGCACTACGAAGATGATCAGCCTGAGCCATCCTCTACAGCTCAAACTAATCGTGCTGCGCAGTCTCGAGCTCATAGCAGGCCACAAAGGCAGCCACGCAACCAAGCGAGGAAACATGAATGTGAATATTGTTCGCCGAAACAGAAGGTGTTCAAAACAGTCAACGACCTAGACCGCCACCGTAAGACTGTACATAGTACTATCAAGCCTGGTGAACGTGTTTGGAAATGTCGTGTACCAGGATGCTCGGTTGCTACGAAGATCTGGGCTCGGCTTGACAATTTCAAGCAGCATGTCGTTCGAATGCATGACAAAAAGTATGCCGACGAGGCCGAAAACATGTGTGTCTCTTATGACCCTACAGTCGATACTATCTCGGAATCTGGTAGGAACACCAAGAGCTCAACGCGCCCCCCTAGACTGTCACAGGACACAAGCTCGAACTTTCCACCCGACGAAGTCATGTACAACCCAGATGACGCATTGCATCTCCGAGCAGCGATCGGCCCACCCGAGTCAAACTGTACGAGAACACAAGCCTCGCGGCGTCTCATTACGCCTCTATCACTCGTTACCCAGACGCCAAAAAGTATCGATTCTTCGATGATTGTGAACGGTCTCCGGTCGGCGAGCATGTCTTCCAACGGCGGTAATGCTCAGGCATTCTTGGCACCAAGTCAATATCTGCCTCATAGCACGGGTTTTGGAATGCCAGGTCACAGGTCGACTGCTCGTACTGTCGCCGCACCTGAGACTATCAGACAGCAGCTAGAAATGCTGCAACAAGATAAGGCGACTCCTCAGCCTGCCTTTGTCAAAGCTTCGAGTGCCGATTTCGCCTCAATGGGCGGAGCCCTTGGAGAGAGTGCACAGTTAACAACGCTGAATCCAGCCAACCTTGCCGCCTCGGGCTATGGGGCGGTTGACGTGGCCCTGGATTTGGGCTTGCAAGATGCACAGGGACAGGGAATTGATCTCAAGAACGTTGCGAAAACATTTGGAGACAGTCTTCCAGCAGGGTACCGCGAACGGTTTCAATCCATAATCCAGATGCTCCAGGGTATGTCACCTGAGCCGACGGATCGATCAAAGTCAGTCAGTTCGAAGCCGTCGTCGAAAGGCAAGAGGGTTGATCGTGAACAGACGGAGAAATACTCCAATATCAGGTGTGAGGAAAGAGTCGTCGAGAAAGGTGTCGAACGATGTTGCAACAAGACTTTTGAGAGGAACAGTGAACTGAATAAACATAAAAACCGGCACCTGCGAAGGTATGGATGCACTTTCGACCATTGTTACAGGCGCTTTGGAACGAAGTGGGAGTGGAAAAGACATGAGCACAACCAACATGTCCAGCTCGACGTTTGGCGATGCCATCGAAGTAGCTGTGTCAAAGCCTGTCAACAGCTTTTCGCCAGCAAGCAAGCTTTTATGGAGCACCTCGAAACGCAGCGCAATTTCACTGACACTGATTTGGAAGTTGAAGCCAACGCAAGCCATGTATCGAAAAGATGGCTTGGCTCATGGTGGTGTGGCTTCTGTCAAAGGGTCATTGAATCTACAGCTAGCTTCGGCGCTGATATGGACAAAGAGAGAAACGATCATGTCTCCGATCACATCGACGGCAAGAGCCCTCCCAAAAGTGATATGTTGGATTGGCTCGAGCTTGCAGGTGAGGGCAAGACGAAGAGACAGGTGAAGAAGAATGATCAGGAAGGGAGTTTGAGGAACGCTACTAAAGACCTAAACGATGACAAGGACCGGGCTGAGAGCTTACAACAGATTCCTGATGATGGCTACGATAGCAGTAGCGAAGATGAACAAGAGAGCCAAATCGAGCTGGACGAAACTACTTCTGGACCACGGCCGGTACCACCCAACGACAATATGACTCGAGCTGAGAGGGGTTCCATGAGCATCACGATCCCACAGCAGCGCAGACATTCTTCGGCAATGGCTCCCCAGCTGCATCTCGTTTCACCTTCCGGAGAGGTCTCGGCGCCCAGTGTGGATGAGCGAGGCCACGACTTTCCGCACCACGCCTGGCCAGCTGTGCACCAGAAAAACTATGTTCAACAGCCTACGCAGGTATGCTGTCAATGCTTGAATCGGATCACAATCCGATTAGCCGGATCTCTGTGCCCTAACTGCCATCACCACTATTGTCTCGACTGCCCACGAACGGTGCCACAGCATCGGCACCAGTACCAGCAAACGCAGGAGACTCAGCAACAGATGCCACAGAACTTCACAGATGACTACTACCCGGGCGACATGGAACTTGACCACGGGATTGGATTCACAGATTTTGACTAAGCAGCAACGACCCTTATGGAACACACTTCACGAATGTGACGAGAAGATGGATGATGATTTATGAGCGATGTGATGGAAATCTGGATGTGGTTCAGACGTAGCGAGCGACTTTTTGGATAGAATGCATGTTTTAGAAGGCTTTGTGGATGATTACATTAGTTTCAGTTCGAGAGGTACCCCCACCCTGGTCTCGGCTTCAGGTTTTGGGAAGGATTGCTTGGGTCGTACTTATGACCCAAGCAGTCAGGTCATGTTAGGGATGATTGAATGCGTTTTGGAACTCGGTGAAGGATGACACTCGTTCTAGTCCGAAATATACCCTGTCTTCGTTCTAGTTTCGAGATGTATTGCATTTGGGATCTGGGTCTGGATACGGGACGTATGTTTCTGCTTTCGAGTCTGTCGGGAGTGTACATGATTGCTGCTGGAATGCATTGGTCCAGCCAATTGTTGAACACTTCTAGGTAGAATTTGAATGTACCCGCCTTGCATGTCTGTGGCTCGCAATCTTCCTGTCTGTGCCTCTGAGGCACACAACTTGAAGGAAACCAGGGGTACGGAGTGCTAGGCCCCAAACCGTATTAGCTCAATCACGAAACATGCGCCTGACGCCGTCGAACGTGTCTTCCTTCGTTGTGAGAGCTGAACGACAGTCCACAATCATCTCCGGTTGATTGATTGAATGACCAGCACCCCGTGGTCTTTTGCAATGCTCGCACAACGCAGATGCACTATATGCAAGCGAGTGCAGAAGCAGACACCTGCTGAGAGTGCCTGTTGCAGGATTTGTCCCTGGTTTGTTTGGCTGGAGGTATTGATTGTTCACCCGTGACAGAATAAGACAAGACCCGTTATGACACTCTCTGTTCTCAGTCCACCACGTCTCCAAAGGTGTGCAGGAAAAGGGTTCATTGACGCCGCCTTCTACAGACCACAATGCACTACAATAGTGATGGTTCATCGCAACAATGCCCACTTTATGCATCTATGGAACAATGGCACAATGGTAGGTCGCCACGGTTGTTCTGCTCAACAGTGACAATGCACCTTGCATGCAACACAATGGAACTTGGCTCTGTACCAACGGTTGGTTAACACTTGTAAATATTGATAAGCTTCCGTAACTCAAGCAGGTCATCATAGCAGGTTACTTGCACAAGTCAACAGAGATACAACAGAGCTCAATAAACAACAACCTCAAGGACCAAGATTCGATCCAAAAAGCTAACGCAGGACGCAAGCTACCGAACCCATCCATCAAAGATGCCTTCCCATTATCATCATGGTACGGGCCACTATGACCCGTACGCTCAGCACGAAGCCGAGCTCGCTGGCTGGCTCCCCACTGACTACGCATATCCTCGCCGAGCAAGTGCGCGCCCCCAGGGCTCAGGTACGTACCACGACCCCTATACATTTGGCCACGCTTCGACTTACGGACAGCCTGCACGGAGTCGCAGCCCGAGGAGATCTCATAGCCACAATCACCAACATGAGTCCAGCTCTCATAGCACCCACAGACGTCGTTCTTCGAGTATCCATCGCAGTGCATCATCTCGGAATCCGCTCCCAAGCTTGTTGCAAGCTCAACCCACAAGCCTAACCTATCCCGCCCAGTACCGTACAGCAAAGGAAGCGTACAGACTAGACCCTGAGTATAGAGCACGGGAGAGGGGGCACGACAATCAACGCCGGAACCAGAAGTACAGCTCGGATCCTGAGTTCAGAGCACGAACGAAGGAGAACAGCAGACAGCGCCAGAAGCAGAAGTACGACTCGGATCCTGAGTACAGAGCACGAAAGAAGGAGTATAATCAGCGGCGCTGGTACGGGGATGAAGAGTATGAGAAGAGAAAACGAGGCGGATGGCTAACATGATTCGTCCTTCATACGGCCGCAGTGGGCAAGACCTGCTGACCGTTTGCGAACAAGCGATGCAAGACCTGAGAGCGCGTATGAACTCTCTAATGGGGGCACATTCAGGTAAGAAATGGTAAGAATCCTCGGCAGCTGGTCTGTCCTTAGCAGTATTCAATTTCAATACATACTAATCTTCTGTGATATATTAGTATTGTCTGAGTCATGATTCTAGTCCTCCCATGCTCGACAGTGTCAAACTCCTCAATACAACGTCTACTTTTCACTAAAACATGAGCATTGCTCGTTTGCCAGCTATTGTTCCCATCGACGGCATTCTGCACCAGAAGCCCTTGTGCATATTCGTTTTGGCCATGTTGGAACCGGGTAAAACTTCGCCGCAAACCCATGTTTTCACATAGCAATGCTTGTCTGAGAGGAGACAGTTGCAGCAGTATTGCTTAAGTATAGCATGGTAGCCGCGTACGGATGAGTGTCTTGCTCCTCAAGACTCTTCCACTCCTGCAACATTGCACACATCATGACCGAGGAGAGACCGAGCAACAATAGCAGACATGGTGAAGAGCTCATGGAGATCGATAACATGAGCGGTGAAGCACTTGTGACTGACCACGATCGCCAAGCAGACGAACTTGATACCCTGGAAAAGTTCCTCAACAGACAGTACGAGCGCATGTTCGAAGCTGGCTCATTCAGCGGTGGTGGGACCTTATTTAGGGGACTCCAACCCGGCAGCGACAATAGCATGTCCTTAGCAGAACCAGGAGACGCCAATAGGGAAGGAGCTCCGCATGAACCTAGCGAGCACACTCGTTTCCAACAGAACATGCTTTATGGTCCACAGACCGGAACCATCGACCCAGCAGTTCTGTCCGACACCACCTTGACTCATCCCCCTGGTGCGGCCGAATCCTATCAGACGCCATCGACTGATATACCTATGCCACATACTGATCTCAACCCCCCAGACGCCAATGTCGCCGGTAGTCCTGCGTCAGCCAGATCGCTCAACAGCGAAGACACTATCACGTCAAACGACCCACGGATCGCCGGTCACGCGACTGAGACATCGCCTCCTGGCGATCCCAGAGATGAGATATCCAACTTCCGGGTTCCAGCGCCTGGCGTAGGACCGATTACGATAGGAGAAGAATACGCGGCCAAAGGTGTGCTAGCTCAGGTTGCTGAACGGCTCCTGGCGGGCAATTTAGTGAGCAACGATGAGCAGCTCAATCTTCGTCAGGTCAGAGAAAAGTTCGTATTAGCGGTCGACAATACATTCCTCAACAACGAAGGTGTCCGAGTCGCCCTAATCGCAGAGCACTATATCCGGCTCAAGGAGGCGGTGCATTTGGGTATATCCGAGGAGCTCTTGAAGGACATGGTTGAATGGTATGAAAGTCTCGAAACTCACGAAACAGAAGAGGCGGAAAGCTAACTGCTGAGAGTTAGTGACTGCCCCTAACTTCAAGCTCAAGAAAAGAACAACGATTATCACCCACTTCTAAATTCTTGTTGCTTTAGGCGATCAAGGCAAGCTGACTTGGCGAGCCTGACACTTCACATAGTCATCCAAACGACATAACACTTCACTGGTGGGCGTGCACTCGCTCTTTTGGCTGCCACATTCCCCACTTTCTTGTACTCGCTCAATCATCTTTCGGCCTCGCTATTTTCATCTAGTGCTTCTTCAACAAAGGCTTCGAGTGACTCCTCGTGCATACGGTAACCATGGTGGCAACAAGGACTGAAGCGCTGCTTTACCTGCTATAGCATGGTTCGTTGGCTTCCCGAAGCTGTACAATCTTGGCCTTGTGAACGTTGTATCTTTCGCGCCCGTAACAAGCCTGAGGAATCTGGTGCTTTGAGTTGGCATGCAATCTGCCCTGTATGCAAACCACGACAAGCAGTCGCGTTAGAAATCACTGAAGTCTGGAAGTGTCGTGCTTGCAAGTTGCTACTCACATACTTGCTTGATACAATCAATTGGGTGCAACCTCCTTCGACGTTGAAATAACTGTCCTTCCATGCTTAACCCGTCTTCCTGCCTTTCGAGACCGCTGTTTACTATAGTATATCATACTAACAGAGTCTGCGACCCTTTGTCGTTGCTGGTAGACCTTTCACTTTCCTGTTTGTCTCATCAGGCTGCCACCCCAGTGACTCGTGGGAGAGCCGCATGCTTGCACTTCTAGACAAACAGGTCGACTCATGGCTACCACCAACTCAAAGCCCTAAAATTTGCGCCGCTTGACAGATCTTCCCAGATCTCACCGCTCTCAGCTGAAAAGCTTGGAGCATAATCGCTCGAGCTTGGTGGTAACAGGAGCCGTCCAAGAATCTTCATTGGAACCACTGAACTACTCCCAGCTCGTTACCACGCTCCATCCAAAGACACAACTCATGGCGCCACGAATTATGCGCTATGCATGCACACGCTGCCCTCATCTGCCAGGTTTCGACCGACTACTAGCCAGATGCGAAGCAGCGAAGAGACAGTCTCTTCAGTATCACGTTGAGCAAGAGCACCCCGAAGTGACCGATTGGGAAATCCTCAAGAGAGAGATTCCTCGTGCAGACCGAGGAAGGTCCACCCCGAAGAAATCTGTGGCGCAAGCTACAGCGAAGGTGCACAAGCGAGGGCATGGAACACCTGCTGTACCAACACCCATTATGCTCAGATTCAGCGGCGTACCTCGAAACACTCAGATGCTCAATGTTGAAACACAAGCTATGACACAAATCAGACCATCAGTGTCCCCTGAGGACAATTCCACCGATGGTAACGACACTGACGAAATGAACACAAACCTCTCGGATACCGTCGAAACAATGACGCCAGGCCCACCTCAGAGACAGGACAACGCGAACGAAGTGACCTCCGAACCAACAACATACCAACCTCATACTAGCATAAGCCCATCCTGGCGCACTACTGTCAATAGGGAGCGCTCAAAGACTGCGGAGATTGTCAAAGTAGTGGCAACCGGAGTTAGCTTCGATACGTATGCTCGTGGAGCCCTCGAAGGCAACTACGGACCGCAGGCGGAAGCCATTGCATGGAGAGCGTTCCCATACAGCAATATGAACAGATCCACATTTGACTCGAGTGCGGCGAACGAAGCAGCAAATGATGCCGTTAGGTTCCTGACTTGGAGAAGCCAAATGCTGGACACGGAGTTGAGCAAAGCCCAGCAACAGTCAGACGAGTTGATGAGGTATGTTGTAGCCGATGTTGGCAGTCGGATTGGCACACAACCAGTAACGAATGAAGTCGTCGCCAAAGTATTACTTGATCAAGGTATGGCTTGGGCTTGGATGGAGACAAACGTCGAGAGTATTACGAGTGGAGTGAAGCAGATGAGAGGTGAACCCACGAAGGAGGCTGTGGACATGGTGGACTGATACATCTCCAAGAAGCAGATGAGAGGTGAACCCACGAAGGAGGCTGTGGACATGGTGGACTGATACATCTCCAAGAGAAAAGGGGCAGGAGATCATGAGCTAGGCTAGATTTGGACGGACGGAAGACCATAGAGATCTACAGCGCACTTCTCGCGCACTAAGAACCACCAAAGTATTCTGGTCACACTTCCTGTCGTCTGTTCTTGTAGCTGGATCATGCCTTCATCTTTTGCAACGGAGACAAGCAGATGAGGTGCTTGCCATCTTGGCGTTGATATGTTTGGATATGGCTAAGCACAAACATTGTCTAGACCACTCGTCAAGCGCTAACTGCTCATAATTTTGCCACTCTTCACGATATCATCGCAGCTTATAGACACTGAATAAGCCTTGCAACAAGACCCCGACCTGATATTCTCGCAATTTCGGGTGGTTTGAGTGGCTATACTCTATTAGGCCAAGAGGGGTTCTTCCATCCACAGAACACGACCATGCACTCATTCAAGACAACTTTGCCAGTACAACCTAAAAGCGAATGATTACTGTCACGTGGCAGCCGGCAAGCAGCTCCATTTGGCCGGCAACTACTGCTGACCACAAGCCTGCAAGGTGAGTTTTGTATGGGACACCTACTCATATGGTTCTGTACGGCAGCAAGCTGTGCCCAAATGATCCAACCGCCAACAGGTTCGATCGTCTTTCCAAAAAGGAAACCCAAGAATTGGAAAGGTTCTCTTGGGTATCACGTCGAGATGGTCCACAACAGGAGAAGTCTTCAGGTCAAGGTCTAGGGTGGCAAAGCTCCAAGAGTACGGGCTGGTATGGCCAACGCAGAGGACATTGCTCGGTGCTCTAATACGCAGAGAGGAACGGTCGCTCAACACAGCCATGAACCACGCTGAGGGCGACCCTCTCTCTCTCTGACGGTGATGCTATCGATGTCGGACCGAGCAGGAAGATCAAGCGTGACCAATCAAGCTTGCTTAGATATTCAGGCTCAAGCAACCACAGCTCTGCTCAAACAAATCGAACACAGAACGGTAACACTGCAGCCCGAGGCATTGTCGCAGGACTTAGTGCTAGGAACGCGCCAGCCTGGGTGATGCTTATGATTGTTTGCGACTTACAGATCAAGGTCACGCCATCGTACCCCCAAGCGATACCCCTCCGCGCATCATCAACGAATTTCCTGCTATACGAACAGAGTTCGAAATTTTCGACGTGGAAACATGACATGACAGACGGGCACGACGTGCAGACCTCGACACTGAATGCTTGGCCTATCAATGACAACCTCCGGTCCTGGAGGGAAGACGGGGGCCAATGAAGCATCGAGACGCATGTTGAGGTATTATTAAACGAAGTGCGAATACTTCGAGGACCGTCACACAGCAGCGGATGACCACAACAAGAAATTGCAAAAGTCATAAAGGCACGACACAGGGCCATTACCCTACAGCACAAGCGGCTTGAAGAAGAACAAGAAGGTCTTTGTCAAGTACAATAGGAAAAATATCGAGCAGTCAGTGGGGTGGTCTTCAGATTGTGACTTGTTTGAGCACCTCAAATTTCGCGGCTCCTCTGAAGAGGACGTTGACGATGTACTTAAAGATATTCTCAAGACCCATCGCAGTGTGAAGAGGACGAATGGTGTTGGAGAGGGGGCAAACTTCAAGAACAATGATGCTGACAACGATGCTACAACCTGGCGAGGACTAGATGGTGAGAAAGACGATCCAAAGCCACCGTCTTAGCAAGGAGGCATGAAGACGGTCGGCAAATAATCCAATGCAGCGAATCTATTGTTCCCCGTGTCTCTATCGTTCATTATCTATTTCACAGCCTCTTTCACGTTATCGAGCACCGATATTATATCAAGCATCATGATGTGCACCAGTCAGATACTAGCCGTTCACCGATACTCCTTCGCAAGGTTCTCCAGGCGGAAATCTATGCGGCGTTTGCAAGCTCACAGCTGAGATCCATTGGGTTGGCGTTCACGACGCAATCTGGCACCTTCTTTGGCTTCTTTTTCATGCCGTCTCTTGTCTCGAGCTCGCAGCCGAGATCTGATGGGCTGTCGCGGACGGTGCAATCCTCGAGCCAGTTACGACTTGGAATGGCGAGGCTAGTGATCGTGCCTACGATGGTGCTGAGTTTCTTAGCCCACATTGGCGTGCGATGGAATGAAGCAGATGATAGCTGGGGTGCTGATCCACCAGGCTTGACAGACAGTCTAGTCTCTGTGCTCTCAGCCGTCATCTGTTGTTGCTTCTTGATTGCCTGTGCTCGATCGAACTCATCCATACCTTCCCACTCGGTGGCGTTGCCTACGTCCCGAGCGCATTGTGCCTGACCAATGAGGTTGATGAGGCAAGCAGGCTTGGGATTGAGGTTGATGCAGTCGCACCAGTCACAATATGCAGTTTCTCGCTTGCTGTACTTCAGCTTTCCTTTACTGTCGCAGTAGTACTTGTAAGGTTCTTTCTGACAGTTCAAGGTGGTTTGTTTGTCTTCGACGCAAGAGAGGGCGTAGTCATTGTACTTTGGCTTGGTTGCTTCGGTAGAACCTTCTTGGTCGGCGGAGAAAGAGGTCTCATTGAGCGCGATGTCTCGGCTTGAGTGGTCTGATTTGGCGCTTGCCAGGGAGGAGAAGACGATGGCGGCCAGGAGCACGGTGAGTACCCTCAACATTCTGCCGGACTGCATGGTTTGTCGTTTGAGATAAACCTGAGATATCTACCTCGACGACCCGTGCGATATTGAATCCCGTCCAGAATACAAAGAGTGGTACAAAGCAGCGAGTCTCAGTAGTACACGGCTGCAAAGTGGCTTCTTACTGTCAGGCGTGCTTCGCCTCCTTACCAATAGGGCACATGAAAATGCTACTTTCTTGTGAGTGGGAGGTGCGACCGTCACAGTGAAAGTGTTCCTTGGATGCGCAACATTGCCAGGGCGAGCCACACCAGGCCTTTTCGTATCCTCGGGCAAGCGGTACCATGGTGGTGGGGTCCAAAGAAGTGCAAGGTAACGAGGGTCACCAAGTGCCGTCGTTGAGTGTCACCAAGCAGGGATAGAACAGGACTATACGGTATCCCATTGCTGGAATGACCTATGCTGCAGCTGGGAACTGCAGTTCGTGTACACGCACCAGCACTTGCTGGCCACCTTTGGCGCCATTTGCTTTCGGGTTTCACGTGACCACATGTCCGATCGCGACAGGTAGCTGTACATCAAATCGTAATCCGGTCGCTGATCATTGAAAGTGTGTTGTCAGCGCATAGTGCTAGTGTGATTGTATGGTCATAAGAACACGGCATCGAGTGTGGACCGTCGATCTCGGCATCGACCGCAGTCGATGGTAGTATCATCGGCTCGAGGTTGTAGTTTGTGCCCTGTGAGCAGTCGACCATAGTCGGCAGTCGATAAGTGGTTAAAAGCCCCAAAGCCGATCTCGGCAGGTACCAGTCACGTGACACATTGCGGAGAAAGCTCCTTCGCCTCGAGTTCATGATGTCCACTCTGTTGCATCTTACGAGATGCCACCTTATCTCAGGCAACGATCTACGTGAAATGGGAGGGGGCCCTGTGGCAGCAGGTGCGGAGCAGCTGTCAACAGTTGCACTTCACTGGCATGAGCGTAGCAAGCAGTCGTGTAGCTACTTCTCGAGCTCTTCATACGGCAAACCGACCCTCACGCAGACACGCACAGTGCCGTGACAATGCTTGGCTTCCTTGTGTGGCTTCGTTGATCGCTCTAGCCATTGGCCAAGGCTCTGGCCGTAGCTCACTGGCCAGCCCCGCTAACGTGGATTACTCGCAATATGTCAACCCACTCATTGGGTCGGAAGGACCGATGCCGGGTCAGGCATTTGGCGGTGGGGACATCTTCATTTGTGGCGCCGTGCCTTTCGGGGTCGTAAAGGTTGGCATCGACACCTACGAAACGAACTTGACCCTATCAACTATCAATGGCGGCTACACACCGCAAGGTCTGGCGACAGGCGTGAGCATGGTGGAAGCAATGCCGATAACATTTTGGTCGATGCTTACGTCAAGGGTCTGAAGGGCAATATCAACTGGACTGCAAGATACCAGGCTATGCTGAAGGACGCCGAGATCTTACCTTACAACACCTTCAGCTTACTTGACCAGACTGGCAGCGTCAAGGAAGGCCGTGGCGCCCTGTACGACCGGATCCCCGTTCGGCTATCTGTCCTCGGATGGAAGTGCGCGATCCCTTTCCAGGTCGGTGGAATATGCCTTGAATGACTTTTCGCTGTACCAAGTGGCACAGGGTGAGGCGCCCGTAGACGCTCAAAAATACCTCAACCGCTCGGCTCAATGGCAGAACAACTGGTCTCACAATGCTACTAGTGTGGACACGACGCCAATTTTCACTGGCTTCTTCGCACCTCGTCTGGCCAATGGTATGTTCAACCTCTCTAACTACAACCCAGCATTATGCGGTGAATGTGAGTGGAGCGCCGTTTCGTACGAAGCTACCCCCTTCGAATACTCGTTCGTGGTTCCGCATGATCCAGAGACCTTGATTGATTTCATGGGAGGTACAGCCAATTTTGAAAGCAGACTGGATTACATCTTCATGCCCAACACATCACAACAGAATCTCGGTGCTAATGGGGCTGGCATAAGTACAATAATGAATGTGGGGAACGAACCAGACTTTGCTACGCCGTATCTCTACAACTACGTCAACAAACAATACAAGTCTGTAGAGCGCTCTCGTGCTCTGGCAAGCCAGTACTTCCATGATTCGGATTACGGGGTGCCTGGCGACAGTGATGCAGGTGCTTCCAATAGCTGGCTGATCTGGCACATGCTGGGGATATACCCTATTGTCAAACAACCAATATACCTCCTTTCGAAAGTCCCTGGTTCCGTGATATCAACATGACTATCAACGATAACGCCACGTTACGAATCATCGCTCACAATCTTGACAACAGCAATAGCTTCTATGTCCAGTCTGTGCAGATCAATGGACAGCCGTGGAACAACAATTGGTTCGAGCACACTGATATCTTGGTCGACGGTGGCACAATCGAGTTCTATCTGAGCAGGAACCAGACTATGTGGGAAACTGGTGAAGTGCCTCCGAGTCCAGGTCATGGTGGCAAGCCGAATGTGAATGGCACGTACCCAATGCCTGATACGATCGGAGTCAGATAGCTGGAAGGGAAGAACTTGAGCATCTAAGATCTTGTGCGCCTGTCTGAGCGATCAGTGGCCATATGATTGCTATATCGAACATACAACCATGCTATCATCATCAGATGTCGGGTTGTATGCTTCCTTATCGCAATCAGTTTGCGGTGCTTGAATCACACCGCTTCAGGATCATATCACTAAGAAATCCTTTCTCTACAGCACACAAAGACCATAGTATCTATCAAAGCATGACCCCCTTTCAACCGTTGTGGAGGGTTCTTGTCTGTTCCGTCTTGGATTATTGTCTTTGTTCGATACAATGACTAGTGCTGGTCATAACCGGGTCTTGTAAGTCATGGATGAACGTACTTAAACCACTCGGTCAGGATGCTGTCCCCGTATGTTCACCACAAACTGACCAAAACACAAACTACAATCTCAGCAACCCACAGTCCCAGCAACCCACAGTCCCAGCAACCCACAGTCTCAGCAGCCCACAGTCTCAGCCACCCATATTCTATTCGTCAACACCACTCGCAGCAATGCCACACCAAGCCATATTCTTTGACGAAGGACCCGGCTTCATTTTCGTCAAACCCCTTGGCGAAGGTGTCTACGGCAGTGCATCATTAGTCTCAAGCGTCAAAGATGGCAAATACTACGTCCGCAAAGAAGACCTCAGAACCGATGAACGCCTTGATTGCCGAAAGCCTAATCAGGAAGTTCGTAATGCTTTATGTGCTGGCCACATTGAAGGCACCGCCAAGGTACAAGGTTGGGCAAATCATCAAAACGACAGAAATGGTAAGAAATTTACCGTCACTTACTGGGATTACTACACTGGAGGGACACTCGCAGAGCTGATAGACAGATCGCGAAAAGCACACACCACGATCCCTGAACTATGGATAGCCTTCTGGGCCAGTGAAATGCTTGGAGTAATCCTCGACATCCACAAAGCTGGCGTCAGTCATCGGGACGGACATCTAAACAACTGGTTCCTTACAAGCCGAGATAGCAACGATCTACCACTGATCGGTCTTGGTGATTTCGGCCTCAGCAGAAGACAAAAGACCTGCAGAGACTGGTTGGGGACGTGTCGGCAGGACTTCGAGTTTGTCTACCACAATATTGACAGCTTACTTGAAGGCCGCCGCGACCAGACGGCGCTGCACGACCTCGTCCAAAACCTACGGTTCTACGTGCGTCGTGCACAAGATGTGAGATCCTTGAATCAGCACATGAGCATGCTAAGAGACTCGGCTACCGCTATGCTCCGGAAAGGATGTCGGAGACCGGTTAATCGACAACAGAACCTTTTCAAAGAAGGTATTCCTTTTGGTAGAGGTACCATCAGTCTAGGCTTCTGGCCGTACAAAGATCCTTACGACCCTCGGATCAAGTCTCTCAAGAGCTATATGGTCGCCGATGTGCTCGACCGCGCAACCTTCAAGCTCAAAGGCCACCCAAGAGGTGTCTCTGGAGGATATCGTGTTGTTGGAACAGGCGATTGGACACAAAAAGGCACATGCCGCACCAAGGTCATACGATAGCGAGTGATCATAGGTCAAACAGTGTGAGTTACAGCAATCAATCATGCAAACATAGTACATGACATTAAATAGGTTTGTTGCTCTTGTGGCTCTGAGCAGAATATGATACACGTTCCTAAGACCAAAAAATGATCTGGCCTGACGTCTATCGGTGGCCATCGGTAGGATAGCTTGCTGTATAGTACCCATCACTCCTACGACCTAGGTAGCACGTGTCGTCACACAGCTATGCAGCACTTCTCATTAGCTTCACAGGCGAGCAAGAAGCACGATCTTGAGGTGCCGGTGCAAGCAAGAACCCATATGCTCAAGGTGAGACTGCGACTCTCCCTATCACAAATCGTCTTGCACTTTCAGCACAACAGTGCTTGGCAGGCCTTGTTCTAGTCACTTAGTATCACGCAAAGCAGATCTACAACCCGCACAGAGTACCTGAATATCACCTGATCTCCCCGATTGAACCCTTCTTCCCATAAAACCCTCGCCTTGAATGGGAATCGAAGCTGCCCAAGTAAGAAAAGAAGAAAGTTCATTAACTAGGCAATACCTTCAGAATCTCGATCGAAAACACCATCATCTTACTACCGGTCGACACGACCTATATATCATATTTAGTACAACCAATCGTCACACGAAAAAAATGTCTTCCTTCGCCTCTGCCCCTGCTGGTAGTATTCAGTCTTCGCCCGCTGGTCCTCAGAAAGTGGTCCTCTTTCCCGAGGGCCCAGGCTACATCTTCATCTCAAGGCTGGACCTCACCGGCCTCTCGAAACTCATGGTCGTTCGATCTCTCGAAGACGGCAGACTATACGTCCGAAAAGAATCGCATCCATATCTCCGCGACCCATCTCAGATCATCCAGAGCGCAGAGGTCCGAGCCGTAAAACAGATCCAACACATCAACGCCATCCCCAGATTGACAGGCTGGACCGAATACCACGACGAAGTGAGGTCGAACAACGTCATAACAGCAACGCTCTGGGAGTTGTGCGATGTTGGCACATTCCTCGACCTCCAAGCGTACATTGGACGGACCACGGAGCCAGTGTCCGCGAAGCTCCTCTTCTCACTGGTGCGTCAGATGCTCAGGGCCATGCTCGATACCATGAAGACTGGTGTCCTGCATACAGATGCGCATGCGGCGAATTGGTTCGTGAGCCTTGTGGACGGAGATAAAGACCTCAAGGTCGTGCTCGGGGACTGGGGCTCATGGGTAGAGAGACCGAACTTGGAAGAGCACCAGCCGAATGAGCTTGCTGGACATCAGAGCGCCAGATGTGCCCTCTGCCAATGGTATCGACTCTGCCAATCCCATATGAGTACATTAGTCGTGCCGACTGCACGAGATCTGATGTCGTGCAACGAGGAGGCGAAAATGGCTGAGAGCCGCAGAGCGAGCTCGCAAACAAGTCACTCACCTGCCTATACCGCGACCCAACCCCTCATCTCACTAGAAGATCATCTCAAGATCATCTCGACTCTAGAACCTCAGTCTCACGAAACGGGCCAGCACTGGCTCCAGAAACTCGAAAACGCCTACGAAAACATCAGCAGAGACGAAGCATGTCTACGCGCCACGAGCGCTACCCCACAAGAGTCCCTCAGCAAGTTCCGCAAGCACTACACAACAGCCGTCCCAGCATTCAAGTGCGCGCTCAATCAGCTCAACTGGCTCGGGGACGATCCGGTCCACGTCTGGAAAGTGGCAGAGGTCGATCTGAGGAATAATACCGTTCTCGCGCTGGAAGGACGACCTGACGGCTACAGAAGAGATATAGGCTATAAGGACTATACTGCCGTGGAACAGCTGCCGTGGGCGTGGAGACAAGCGCATGGTCAGATGAAGGAGATGCTGAATAGATGGGGTGTTGAGGAGGAACAGCCTGAGGATGAAGGTGGGTATGGATGGCAAGATGAGGGGGTTGTGACGGAGTCTATAGACACGAGCATGCCATTTTGAGATTGATCGGGTTTTGCTTGAGTATCTGGATGAAGTAATTTGTAATTGTTCTCTTATTGTCTCCTTTCGGTAGTCCCCTTTCAAGTCCGTCCTTCAGGCACTCAATCTTACGTACGTCTTCAGTTCCGAGCTGCCTCTCAGCCATCTCCGATGTCCCAGCATTCTTCCCTTCCAACGTCGTTTTGAGCTCGATTCGGTCTTTGTGGCAGTATAGCTCGTGGCAGGGCCCCATTGGAAGAATGTCCTGGTCATTATTGTGGGGAAGTACCTAACGCTGTCCACTTTGGCGCCGTCTGATGCCTTAGGCGTAGCGGGTTCCTGGTTCGACGAACGGCTCGACGGCCCAGTAACCATTTTTTTGACAGAGGACGCAGGAGACGTCAGTAATCCGTGGCATGTTTAGCTAAGTGAGCACGCTGCTGCTTTGTGCAGACATGAAAGGGGAACGGTAATTTGGGACCGGAGTCAGGTAGTTGGACGTGCACATTTGAAAGTGGATTCTAGTAAGCCCTCGCATGCCGCATCAAGGACCGCATTACCGCCTGCTACTTGGGTATCGACGATTCGTGCAGTTCCGAGGACGGTGATTGGGAGAGCGTACAGATAATGCATGTTCGATAGTATGTTATGGTGAAGGTTTTCCTGAGGGTTCGCTCGTGCCGTGTACATGATCTGTGTTGGCAGCATTGCGACGGTTTTGGTAACGGTGGACACAAAGGAAAGGGAACCTAGTCTTCGAGACCTAGGGCATGTGGTATCTTTCTTTGTTGGATGTCATCTTGAAAGTATGGAGGAACCCGTGGCTTTCTTTGTCCTGTCGAATGCAGCTTCCTCGCTCGAGCCACTTGCCCTGCACTTTCCACAGTTCGAGGACTCACTGCGCGACACTGCAGCACAATATGTCCTTTCCTGTTGAGATTTTACTTGCCACCAGCACTGCGTTGGTAATTGCTACTGCTTCGTAGTATGATTGCTTGACAGCAGACAGACTGCCCGGCTGTCTAACCCATCATGTGCCTGGAATCAAGCAACGCATATCGGTGTGCTTGCTGTATGATTGCATACGAATGGGGCTCCGAAGTATATACTCAGCTCTCCACGGCCGCTGAAGCTCTCCATCTCATTGCAGACATAATTATACATACTCCCATATCTCCAGTAAGTGCCATTGGTGGCATGCCCCACTGTAGAGATAGGAAGATAGACTGCCAGATGATCACCCGGCAGCGTCTTCCTTTCACCGCCTTGCTACACCAGTCACTCGCTGTGGGGTAGGCGTTTGACAAAATCTCTGGGCTTGCGCAAACCTGTGGACATAAATAGGTAACACCTTCAACCCTGTGAAGACAACTTTCTTTGCCTCTTCTTATCTTACTATATATCATAACCTGAACTACCAAGGTTGACAACATATCTGAAACATTCCCAGTCTTGATAAGAAGCCAAGGCAGCAAGCCAAAGATCAGGCACTGGCCATAACGACAAGTCACAACCCGACACCATCTGTAAGTTTTGCAAAGGCCGGTGCATGGCAGTAGGCTAATGTGTATTGATAAGGAGACTCCGAAATGGCACCTAAGAGGAGAACTGAGGCCCGATACGCCTGCCGCCTTTGTCCAAATGGACCAACTTTCGATCGCCTCAGGAAGGGCGCCGAGTCTTCATGGAGCAAGTCTCTCGAATACCACGTGGAGAACACCCATCCTGAGCACATAGATGATTGGGCATCATTGAAGGGCGAGAAGACGACGGAGCCAAGACCGTGGGCGCGAGAGGAGCAGGAAGGCCAAGAGCAAAGCTTTGAGTCCGCCAACGAGTTGTCCGAAGCACAAGTCAGAGTGACTGATGAGGAGGACAGGGGAGCTGACGATGCTGCTGCACCACTGCCAGCAAAGGATGCTGACAACGGCGTCGAAACAGCCACTCGACCTATGATTGACAGACAGCCCCTTCAAATATTCGCAGCAACAGCACCTTCGGTGAGCACCATGGAACCGATCGTTCTCCGATGTGGAGAGGTGGACCAGCTAGCCTTAGATGGCAAGCTCGGTCGAAGAATCCAAGAGCTGGCACAGAAAGTCTTTCCTTATGAGGACGAAGATCCAGTCCCGATCGCGAGCCAACATATCGTCAGGTACCTGTTGGCAAAAGTGAAGAAACTGCAAGCCTTCTATGGGGAAGTTCTCTATGAAATGCCTTTCGAAGAAATCAAACAAATCCGAGAAGAAATGGAACAAGTCCGAGCTGAGGCGGAGGGCGAAGAGGACGCGGAGGAAGAGAACCAGGGAGAAACTCTGCAGGAAGCTGCCACGAACCTCGAAGCTCAACAGAAGATAGAGCCAGAGCAAGGTGATCGGGCGAAGAAGAGGGCTCGAGGAACTCCGGTCGAGACGGAGGAGGAAGAAGAAGTGTCGAAGGCACCCAAGAGGCGTAGACTGGTGCTGAAGATAGGTTCTTCGCAACGTGCTGGCGTCGATGATGAACATGATCCCTAGATCATGTCACCAGGAACGAAAAGGTCGTGTGTACCAAGAGATGAAAGCTTCGATGGTGACGGTGCTATGACCGAGAAGCGAAGGGGGAAGGCTTGAGATGACCGGAATCAATACCCAGTCGTGTTCGTTCAACGTCTCCGCTAGGGCTCCCAAGAGCATATCTGTGTCCATCGCGGTCCAACTGGAAATGTCTGGTTGGTTTGATTAGGGGTAGCCACTGATTGAATTTTCGCAGAACCTGCTCATATTATGATGGCTTAGCCATGATACTGTTGCTACCATCTTCGAGTTAACCAAGGGACACAGCACCGGTACTTGATTGCATTTGCTTAATTGGCTAGAAGGCTCGATCACTGAGCAAAGAAAGCTGTGCAAGTGCTACGGTCGACCGTACCTGCCCGATGCAGCGAAGTATTGTGCGGTAGCCGATCATTATACGTTCACGTGAGCAGATCCACTAGCGCGTCTCCAGTCTGAATCGACGACTTCAAAGCTGGCGTGCTCTGCTATGCAAGTCGCCAAGGGAGTCACAGTATTCATTATTCATCTATCAAGCACTAGCTCACGAATCCAAGTTGATCCCTCTTGTCGTCAGTAAGCCTTCCCCATTCAAGCAACAACCTGAAGAAGTAAACCTCCATGTCCGCCTTTGTCAGCACTTTTTGGCTCCACTCACGACCGCTTTCGGCGATCAGCTCGGCTTCTCGCTCATGACCTACCCAATCCCACCTCCTGCCAGTACTATCAGACCCTTTGACTCCTGCGAAATATGCCAAGGTTGACCAAATACCATGAAGACGCAGATCAAGCGGCACAAAATGTAGCCACGGTATGAGCCGACTATCGTACCACTCTCGAAAAAGTGCTACCTTGAATGGCAGCGACCGTGATTGTAGAAACGGCAAGAAGCGACCTGAGAAGCCTGCTCCGTCGAGGTCGATGAGATACTTGTACTTCCAGTGCGATTGGAAGTCATCAGGTGAAACCAATCCAAATTCCTGTTCTTGAGCTTCGCAGTCCCGACCGCCGCAACGGACAATTTCGTTGACAAACGATACATCTGTCTCGAGCCCAACCTCAGGCAAAGATGAACCGGACAGCGTAGTATATGTGTATCTTTCGGAGTGTTTCGAGTCAGGCAGCAGTAGTGTGACACTATCGTGCTGCGATGTTGTCAGGTTGTTTGCCAAATGCACCATCCGCTGTCTTGTCATGCCGCGCCACGCGCCAAGACCGGCACTGACACCTTCGCTTGTAGCGCCGCGCCAATAGAGCGACACAGCCTTGTTTCTAAACGGCGGATCGGGGAAGGCAGGCCGATCCGCTGAGCTTGTATTGGTAGGGTTATATGCAACTTTGTCCATGTAATTCCACGCGCTTGGGTACAAGATGTCGTTGAAACCTCGCACTTTTGACTGTGAGAAGACCGGTCGAGGTAGGTGAGTCGATTTGAAAGCGGCTGGGGAAAGATAAAAGCCGTGTAAATTGGCGAGATCTGGTTGGTGACAAGGGTCTGCGGCTACGGACCAGTCCGCTACGAATTGACCCAAGCTGTGGTCAGCCACGCAATTGAGGCAGAGCTGAGATTTGAACATAGGTAAGAGACTTCTCCTTGCGGCTGAAGATGGGGGACATGTCGAAGCTGCCCATTCCCGAAAAGTGTTGAGGAAAGACCAGTTCTCGAATATGGTGTCAGTGATGGGTTCGGGAGGTATCTCTGCCCAGCCAGAAGCACGATCTGTAGAGAAGGAGGCAGTGCCATCGAAGCTGGTCCGCAGGGCTTCGTCCTCGAGCCGGCGCAGGTCGGAGTAGGGTAGTGCAACCCTCGACTCGTCATTGAGGTTGAACGCTAGATCCATGTCTGGTAGATGTTTGCTAAAGCTTTCGATAATGCTCACTACGCCTTCGAGCATCCACCGATGAGTCGGAATGACGTTTTCTTGGACCTTAGCTATGCCGCCGCGGATGGTTATCCCAGATATCTCGTTCCAAGGATTCGAGACCATGTCCCAAGTATGCTGCCTAAGGTCTGCAGGTGGAATTGCTCTGAACGGCAACAAATCGTTGTAAATCTGATTGAATTCATCTGTGATCCAAACAGATCGATTGCGTGCAAACTCGAACCAAACGTCGAATCCAGGGGGAGGGTTACCTTGATACCTTTCTTGGTACGTATGAACAGCTTCTGCAAGATTCTTGCTCCTCGCAGCGTAATTCAAATACTTGAGGTATTTGTTTTGTGCATCATACATCAAAAGGTCGATTGGATGGAAATGCACAGTATTGGACTTCATGAGACCGGGGTAAAGCAAAACTGCGAAGATTGTGAAAATTATCAGTCGTCGAGACGTAGATGGCGAAGGTTCCGAGCTATGCAATGCCCTCCAGATGCGGCTATAAAGAGACCACGCAAAGTATATGAGCACGAAAGACCACGTGAGGTTAATCGAGGACATTGGCGGATAAGGGCGTCGTGCTGACCAGATGAATCGCAGACCGGGTATCAATGTAAGGAGAGCCGTTAACGCCATCGATATGTGCGTGAGCCCACAATTTAGTACCTGAGACAGGGTTAGCCGGAAGCAGAAGCCTGACTAGTTGTGACTTACGCTATACAACGATGAGATACAAAAAGCGGACAGTAAAACTGCCTGGCAGACCAGGGAAGATGTAGCTGCAACCCGGGATGGTTCATGCTCCATGGACAGCCACGCATGGTTCTCAGGCTGAGTCGTGTTGACATAGGCAGCAATGACACTCCATGCCACAGCAGATAGGGCCAGCACAGCCGCCCACGACATCGGAATAGATAGTACGGAAGTGGGCGGCAGCGCGCCACCAACCGCCAGCTCCAGAGTTGCAATTGCCAGGAAAGAGTCCAGAAAAAGTGCCAACCATTGCAGCTGTGGTATAACAACAACGTCCGAGCTCGAGATTGGACACACATGACTCGATGGTGCAGTAGTCCACAGCCCAGCCACTAGATGGCAACCAAGTGACAGTAAGAAGGCTGTCGGAATGTATCTCCATGGACTAGACAGTAAGGAAGACTTCAAAGACTGGGCAAAGTCGTGGTAGGCGCTTGAGTCAAGGTCCTCGTCCTCGTCGCCAGCACCACGTATATCTTGCCGCTCTTGAAATCGTAGGGCATCGTAGACTGCTATCACGAATGGCAGCCAAACCTCAACACTTCTTGTTGCGCATTCTGAGGCAAGAAGTAGCCTGCGTTGAACATCGATGCGAACGGTCAAGGCAGCGGTGGCGAGAAGAAGCGTCGCGAATAGAGCGGCACTACCCAATGAGTAGCTGTGCGTTCTTTGCTTCTCTTTCGCAGTTTTGGCCTCGCCATCGGGCAACCCTGCTAGCGGTATTGAGACATAGTCACCGTGGTGATCCGAGTCTGTATTGCGCCTGAGTCGCGACCGTCTCGCGATTAGCAGCAAAGACAGGGCCGAGAACACGAGGGTGAAGACGGCGAGATGTACCGGACGATCAATTGCAAGAATGGTAGTGGGAGCATAGGCCAATATCGAGGCTGTCAGGCATGCGACACTGCGGTTTCAGTCAGTCTCTGAGGTGGTGTCAAGGGGCATGTATCGCACGCGTAGCACAGGACGCCTAGTGATCCTGCCATCGCCGAGTGGGTCTTCGTCGCAAATAGGATGCCGGCTTGATATGATGAAGCATATTCGCTCTCCCAGTCCCGATTGTTGTCATAAACCCTCCATGACGGTGAGTACTGAAGCTCTCGAAATGAGAGGCATTCTCATAAAACGCGACTCTGCGCTCGTCATCCGCCCTGATTATTCCCAACTTTTAGCTTCATTTTGCGGGTACGGGATCGTTGCTTTTGATAACCAGAGGGAGATCGCTGGTTGGTTGCTGTCGCCGAGGGCTCTCCACTAAGCGCCACGATGCTCGCCGCAAGATCGCCCCGAGGCACTCCGGGAGTCAGTCCAAGCTCATTTCAGTTAGCGTCTAAGCAAGAGCTCGAACAAGCTTATCTGCTGATAAGCATCGGAGGGCAGGTGAACCGACGACTTTTCTGAAATTTGGAGAACTCGCGCAGACGGCCAAACTGCACTGGCGGAAGAAGGCAAGCACAACCACAAACGCTCCTTCCTCGCTCGGTGGTAGGTGGTCGGGTTGTCGCCAAAATGCCTCGGAAAGCCATCGACTCGAGAATTCCTGCTCTGATCAGAAATGGCATCCAGGAGAAGAAGCGCAGCTTCATTGTCGTCGTCGGTGACCGCGCGAAGGATGTCATCGTTCACCTACACTACATCATGTCCAGCGTGGATGTAAAGCAGAACAAAAGTGTGCTGTGGGCCTACAAGAAGGACCTGCTCGGCTTTACCTCCCATCGCAAGAAGCGTGAGGCAAAGATACGCAAAGAGATCAAGAGAGGTATACGGGACACGAACACAGAAGATCCGTTCGAATTATTCGTTACGCTAAACAACATCCGATATGTCTACTACAAGGAAACAGAGAAAATCCTAGGTAACACATATGGTATGTGTATCCTCCAGGACTTCGAGGCTCTTACCCCCAATCTGCTGGCCAGGACCATTGAGACTGTTGAAGGTGGTGGCTTAGTCCTGCTACTGCTGAAGGGCATGAAGAGTTTGAAGCAACTCTACACTATGAGCATGGACGTGCACTCGAGATATCGGACAGAAGCACATGACGATGTGGTAGCACGCTTCAACGAGCGCTTTATATTGTCCTTGGGCAGTTGTGAGTCGTGCTTGGTGGTGGATGATGAGTTGAATGTGCTTCCCATCTCCGGCGGTAAGAACGTTCAGCAGCTTCCACCCGCTACAGCTGATGGAAAAGAATCACCAACGACCAAAGAGCTCAAGCAGATAAAGGAATCTCTCGCAGATAATAGACCTGTTGGCCCACTACTAGCACTGTCCAAAACTGTTGACCAAGCAAAAGCTCTGCTCACATTCGTGGACGCCATCTCCGAAAAGACCCTGAGAAGCACAGTAACGCTTACAGCAGCCAGAGGTCGGGGTAAATCTGCTGCTCTTGGTGTCGCTGTGGCCGCTGCTGTAGCTCATGGCTACAGCAACATTTTCATCACTGCTCCCAGTCCTGAAAACCTGAAGACGTTTTTCGAATTCGTCGTCAAAGGCTTTGATGCTCTCGATTACACAGACCATGTGGACTACACCATCCTTCAATCGACTAATCCAGACTACAACAAGGCTGTGGTTCGGATCAATGTGTATAGACAACACAGACAAACTATACAGTACATCCAACCTCAAGACGCGCATGTGCTTGGTCAAGCCGAACTTGTAGTCATTGACGAAGCCGCAGCTATTCCATTACCACTGGTGAGGAAACTCATGGGACCATATCTGGTTTTCATGGCATCCACCATCAACGGCTATGAAGGCACCGGCAGATCGCTGTCCCTCAAACTTATCCAGCAGCTGCGTGATCAATCACGAGGAGGGGCCAAGGTTTCCGAACAAGACTTAGTCGAAAAGAACAATGATACGGGCACAGTTCGCTCTTCCCGGTCCCTCCGTGAGATCACTCTTTCCGAACCAATCCGATATGCCCAGGGCGATGCGGTCGAAAAATGGCTCAATCGCGTTCTGTGTCTGGACGCCACTCTTCCGAAGTCCAAGTCCGCCATTCACGGCACTCCTCACCCCTCGCAGTGTGAGCTCGTGCACGTGAACCGCGACACACTGTTCTCCTTTCATCCTGTATCAGAGAAGTTCCTTCAACAGATGATGGCTCTTTACGTAGCTAGCCACTACAAGAACAGTCCAAACGACCTACAGCTGATGTCAGATGCCCCAGCACACCAACTCTTCGTTCTAATTCCACCAGTGAGCGAGTCTGCCACCTCCCTCCCCGAACCACTGTGCGTCATTCAGGTCGCGCTAGAGGGGCGCATCTCGAAACGATCGGTCATGAACTCCCTGTCGCGCGGTCAACGTGCAGGCGGCGACCTGATCCCCTGGCTAGTCTCCCAACAATTTCAAGATAGCGAATTCGCTGGCCTGTCCGGCAGCCGAGTCGTCCGCATCGCCACAAACCCAGAATACGTTAAGATGGGCTACGGCTCCCGAGCTCTCGAACTGCTGGCAGATTTCTACGAGGGCAAATTCGCATCGCTCGCTGAGGAAGACCCTACAACTACAGTCGGCGGAAGCGAGCATATGCCTCGTGTCTCAGATACGGAACTCGAGTCTACATCTCTACTCGCAGACGACGTCAAAATCCGCAATATAAGCAACATGCCTCCACTCTTCAGCCGGCTGAGCGAACGGACCCCTGATGCACTAGATTATGTTGGTGTGTCCTACGGGCTTACACAACAACTCCACAAATTCTGGAAACGACATAGCTTCGCGCCCGTGTATTTGCGACAGACACCCAATGATCTGACAGGCGAGCACAGCTGCGTCATGCTTCGACCGCTGACAACAAACCACTCAAACGCCGACCCCTCCTGGCTGGCGAGCTATGCATCTGACTTCCATCGTCGTTTCCTGTCGCTACTGTCTTTCCAGTTCCGCACGTTCGCTGCTGTGCAGTCGCTAAGTATCTCCGAGTCTGCATCTGCGCCGTCAAAGTCCAGCCAATCTGTAGGAACTATTGCACTATCAAAGCCTCTTACGAAAGACGACCTTGACGGCTTGTTCAGTCCGCACGATCTCGCGAGACTAGACAGCTATGCAAGTAACATGCTAGACTACCACGTCATTCTCGATCTCCTTCCAAGCATCGCACACCTGTACTTCACTGGTCGAATGCCACAGGTCTCGCTGTCAGGCGTTCAACAAGCCATTTTGCTCGCTATTGGACTGCAACGCAAAGACTTGTCCGAAGTCGAGAGAGAACTCGATGTTCCGAGCAGCCAGTTGTTGGCGATGTTCATCAAAGTCGTGAGGAAGATCTCAGTGGCATTCAGAGCGATACTCGAAGCAGAGGTGGGAAAGGATATGCCTACAGAAGCTGCAGTGAGCGGCTCGAGGATCGCTGTTGCGGCGGCCGCTGTCCCCAATACAGAAAAGTCGAACGGTACTTCCACTGCAGCTTATGCTGACCATGATGAGGATAATGACATCGATCCTGCTGTCAGAGCAAAACAAAGAGAACTGATCAACGCGCTACCGCTGGATAGGTACGAACTTGACGGTGAGGCGAAAGATGCCGCTGCGAACGACGAAGATGCCAGGTGGGCGGAGGCCGAGAAGCAAATACGCGAGGGTGGCACGAGCACCGTGAGCGTCAAGGGTACCAAGAAGAGGAAGGCAGAGGCCGAAGGGGAGAATGGCGAAGAGGGGGGAAAGAAGAGCAAGAAGGACAAAGAGAAGAGGAAGTCGCATGGTGAGAAGAGTAAGAAGAAGAACAAAACTTGAGTACTTGCTTCGCGCTTTCACCGCGTTTGACTAACTGCAATAATGCAAATCTATTACGCAGCGCGCCCATATGGCCACTGCTTCCAAAACCCAACTTACAACCTCACGCGTGGTTCATCCAAGCACAACCTCATGGATGTTCGACCAAGTTGACCGCTACCGTTCGCTTGCCCTGCCTAAACAAACGTGCTGGACCAGTCATATCGATCACGAGTGTATGCCACACTCACAGACCCAGTACTATCTCCATTTACCACCAACAAGACCATCTGCAGCCATCATATCATGATCCAATCACTTCCCACCCACCAAGCAAGAGCCTGAGCTCTAGCCTACCGCCGGCAAGACTACAGATCACGGAGTCCCAATACCGTACTGGCGAGTGCAACAGAATACAGCAATTGCGCATAAGTCCCCTCGAATAGAGACGATCTACTCACCTCCTGCCACCGAGCCTCGAGGTGAGTTGAGTTGAGTTGTAGTGCTCCCACAGACGCTTGAACACGACACCGCACCAGGGCTTGGACACGCTTGCGACGGCGAAGCTGCGCTCTGCCAATGTTGTGGGACATCGGGGTTTGCTGCCGGTGAGGTCGTCGATGTATTGAGGTCGGACTATTCGGGAAGATCTGGGGTGGAGGTCGTTAATGGTTGTCATATAAGTTGTTCAGGTTTCTCGCGGATGTCAGCGTTTTGCGACTGGGAATGGATTAATTAATTGAATGACTGACGCGCGAGAACAAGTAATCTTGTTGAGACCGATTAATGCGACGACTTACTTCGTGCTTGAGCGGTATCTCGCTCGATTCCCATCAAGCTTGACATGTTTGCCTGGGTAGAGAGATTAATTTGTCGGGCTTCACGGCGTTCATGACTTGCGAGGCTTTCTTTACTTCGAATCCAAAACACTCCCGGGGTCCGCATCTGGAGGCTACTTACCTCACCTCTCCCGATCACTGCGAAGACACAAATATAGTAGTCTTACACGTACAAGGGCTCAGTACAGTATCGCTCTCTTCCGACTAGCCCCAGGTCGTCACATGCATTCACATGTACCGAGTCCTTAGGTATATTGACATGGCCCACCGCCCCACGCGTCAAGTGATCCAACGTGCAAGAAATCAGACCGGCACCCGTAAATTGTTTCAGGTCAATAATCCAGGACCTTGATAAGAAGATCGAACAACTAGGTTGAAGGTAGCCCGGTACTGCTACGCTTCAGAAAGCACTTGGGACCTGGCGCGTTGAGTTGCTCGGAGATCAGACGAAGTGGTCTGGGGTGCCAGACAAGGCCGACTCCGGTTCTTAACTTCCTTCGATCAGTCGGAGACGAAGGAGCAGGTTGACTCAGTTAACCTATCGGGTCAGGACCCAGCCGTAGAGGACCAGACCAGTAGAAACCGCGATCTACCCAGCCGGAT
>Ga0210040_10000888_pt1 | contig 47743 bp, 22 predicted proteins | sample CryGeyCG12114_NA_FD_185462 | JGI IMG/M metagenome (GOLD analysis project Ga0210040, IMG submission 185462) | Groundwater microbial communities from aquifer - Crystal Geyser CG19_WC_8/21/14_NA (SPAdes) (version 2) | ecosystem: Environmental > Aquatic > Deep subsurface > Groundwater | place: USA...
TACTATAAACAATAACAACAATCATAAACTGAAATAGAAATGACCAGAAAACACAAATGAGTTGCACAATGAAAGTAAGAGTCAATGGATAGAATACACACACAATGCACCCAAAATATAAAAATAGCCACAGTACGAAACATACACTATACTCCATTGCTCTAAACCGGTACAACCGGTACGTATTCTTCTAACCTTCTTGCTTCACTTCATGCAGCATATACAAACTTTAATATCTCTTTGCCCATCCTAGTCATAATTTCAAAATAATCCTTAACTCCAAATTCGGCGAGTGCATTTCTTATTTACCATCTTCTAGCCTCGCAAAACTACAGTTTTTTAGATTGCATTTTTAAACTTAAATGCATGTTCACGAGACATTTCCTATGCAAAGTATTGGTATACATTATCCACTCGGTTATGGAAAAAGGATTCGTTGGAATTCCACTGGGCTAGTTGTGGAATACTATTCTCTCACAGAATTTACTGATGGCGTCACACTGACTACAGCATTTCAGAGATTGTAATCTCCTAAATTCTCCCTTGTACATGCTATATGTTCTGCAAGAATAATTAAGCCACTAAAATTGTATACGATTTTCTAACCCAAAGTGAAAGACAAGTTAATATTTCCATCCGGTTTCATCGTACGTAATACTAAAACATGGAAAGATATAAGCTTTATACTTTTTTAAGCTTATTTGTACAAATGATTATGATTAGTTTATATTATTACAACTTTATTCCTATTTCAAAATATAATGCAGTGCATGCTTATAGTGTGCCATTTTTACATCCTTTTCTTGTAAGTTTGACGCTACAAAATCTGAGAAAATCAGAAATACTGAGTGACGCACATTTTGGTGCTGTAAAATGGGTATGGAATCTTATAACGCAGCTAGGGGTATAAAAAACGTTGGTGGTGTTTAACTGCACGCAAAGTAAAAACCATCGTGATTGTGGGAGTTAAACAGTGTGAAAGGAGATGGAGCAAGTAGTCAACTAAAATGTACAGATGAAATTATGAAAGGATGTATGTCACTTCCCAACATTGAAACCCAAGTTTGCGTTCAGAACCATAAAAATATTCGAAATTCTTAACATGCGCTTTTTCCTTGAAAAAAATAAAACAAGTTGTGAAAAAAAATAAAGAAATTAATATATTGTTGGAAATTACTGTAAGAAGCCTGATTTTTGGCTATTGCTAACTTAATTTTTTATATAACTTTTTGCAACATTGGGAATAGTTTGAATGCACATGAACGCAATTTTAGCATCCCAAAAAAAGTAACACAAAGAGCACCTTAGTCCTTGTTTGAAAGTTGGAACAATTGCAAACTTTAGCATTCAGTATACTGGCCATTTTAAAAGAGTCGATATACTGCCCATGAGAATTAAAAAAGATGACATTTCGTTTGAAAATGTACGTGTGTTTAATGCATCCAGTTAGTTAGCGGTAGCAAACTGAAACGAGTGGAAAAGCATTAAAATAATATTAATATTTATCCCATGAAATGGGTATTAGGCACCCACTTAACTGCTGTTACTAACTAACTAAAGTGAGTGCATGCACTTTACCAAATGCAGTAAACTACTTAATTCTCTATAAGCATTAAAATGATAAGATGCTAAAAAGTTGTCTCGTTCTAAAGAGGACCATTGGTGTTCAGTTAGTTACTGTAGTTAGTTATAGTAATAGTAGAGTTATGGTGGCACAGTGGTGGTGTCATAATGTGTTCATCCAGGATCTATAGTGCAGTAGTAGCACATTGACTGTTGTTTTTACGACTTTCATTATTTTGCTTCAACCCAAAAGGTTAACGTTACTTTTGATGAGATTAGTTGGTTAGTTAGATACGAGTCCGTTTGGAAAGAGTAAATTGAAAGTACCCTCACTCAGTCAGCCATAGTGAGGATATGGTAATTTGCGTATATTGACTGCCTACTGGTTTATGATTGAGCAGCACCCATATTTTTTCCCTTGGTGCAGAAAGTTCAGGGAAAACAGAAGATGAGTTATAGACGTTTATTAATTTACCCTCTGCCTTTCATAAAAATTGCACCTCAAATATCCTTGTGCTATTAAAAGTGAGTATTCCTACTCATCATCATCATGATAGTTCATTCACTTATCTCACAAATCTGCATCCTCTCAAGTCCTCATACAGAAACTCGTCCGCACAGTGAAACCAGCTATAACTAACTAACCAGTGTTTGTTTGCATACTGTTGTAATTCATATTTGAAAACTTATAGAACACTTGTCAAACATGTAATTTAAATATTTATAAAAAAATAGAGATGAGAAACTTTGATAGCTAATGAGGATGAGTGTGAAAACATGTACGTATATTAGACGATAATGATCACTATCGCATCAAAATGCAGCTGTATCTTCCAATACGTTTTGTAATAGCCAAATGGGTTCGTGAATTGTAACTTTTCTTTAATTTCCATTAAAAGAGAATTGCTTACTTGTTTATTGCCCACCCTGCATGTAATTGCATCTTCCCATGTTTTATTCAAGAGTGTCTCCAATTTGAATATCTAATAGTAATAATAATAATGTTTGTACACTCCCCGTGCCCCCACACACTAGAATTGGGAGCTTTATAAGCAGTTACATTTGCCACTTCAGGCACATGGTAATAAGGTGGGTATCAACTTCTCTGCTCTAGCTAAATGCTTTTCAATCAGCAGGCAAAAAATACTGCAGACTTTTCTATCCACTAGCACTATCCCATGTATGTAAATCATTACAGTTACATTTTATGTCTATTGGTTAGTTAGTGGACAGAAAATGAGTGACAGGGGATAATAAGCATAACATTGACAAATTAGGAGCAAGATACAAACAACTTAGATAGCAGGATATTTGTTGTTGCTGTTTGCTATACTTATATTGATTATTAGCTACGTTTGATGTGTGCTGCAAGTGCAAATTGTCTGATTTATGCCTTTTTGTAGAATTTCCAATTTGTCATTTAGATTCTTAATATTCTATAGTGATGGAGCAACAGCAGTGCTTAAACAATAGCTGAAACGTGTGAAATTGCATAGCTTATTATTAGTATGCATCCGTTAAATTACATAATGATAATGAAACAAAATATGCTAGTTTGTTTTTTCTGCCTTTCTGTAGTCATAATTTATAAAAAATTGACAGAGCTTAGACATAAAAAAAGACGACAAATATTGGAATTCTTTTCTTAAAATTTTCCCGTTTATCAACATATCTTTATTTTTAGGTTTAAAGTATTCATTCTTAAACCTTTTAAACATTAAAAATTCTAAACAAATGAGATTTCTGGTTTGGTTCAACAAAAAATGCAGCCCCATGGTTCGGTTTACCAGTTTTTTAGTTCACTACTGACTGACTGAGTGAGTGAGTAAGAGGCAGAAAAATTTAATAGCCAATTTAATAAGTGGAAAACGTAGCACAGAAGTATTGAAGATTTCAGTAACTGACACAGAATTGCAGGCAATAAGTGTACGGTTTGAGGTCCATTGAAATCTTCTCATGTCATTAGACAAGCTACTGCTTAATTGGCAAGCCATTAAAAGACCTGGTGAGAATCATTACATGCTCCACACTGGTTAGTTAAAAGACGTTGATTTAAATGAGAAAAAAATGAGCCATGTAAAAAGTAGTTATCACTTCTCCATTCCCACGTTGCCTGATTTTGGCATCAAACTGATTGATAGATTTTGAAAACATTTCTATTCTCAAGTCTTTGTTTTGTACCAACTTTAACGAAAATCATCAAGTCTCTTATTTCATTCTACTATCTCTGATTTCTCTTAAATTATTTCCATGCATTTTCACTTTCAGCAACAATAAAACATTACTACACTAATTTACCAATTTTAAATTGCAAACAAAACTAAATCAGAACAACTATTTCAAGGATGTTTTGCATCATTCTATTAAAACTCACTCGCAAAACTGTCTAAAGGACTGCCTGACCTGACCGATCGAATTTTAGATCGTCCCAGTATCGAGTCGAGCCTAAGTTCATTTCGCAGGACTTGAACTTCAGACCCGGACATTTTTCCGCAGTGAGAATCGAATGCTAACATACTGCAAAGCACAAATTGTATGGGCTTGCATTCGTTGTTTCGAATATGGTTTGGAACACATACTCATGTTGCATGGGATAAACTTTTTGCATTTTAGACCGAGATTTTTTTGGCTAGCTGTTTGCTAAATGTCGTTCAAGTTAAGCGTTTGGTTAAACTTAGCGATGATAACACGGGGTCAAATTGCACATTGTCAAATTGAACAGAGGTATTTGCATCATAGCTTTTGCTCATTGTCAAATTGAAAAGGGGTATTTGCACCATAGCTTTTTTTTGTACATTGCACTAATTAAGTTACCTCAAAACTCATAATACTGATTTTGTCATCAACACATTGAAACAGTCGTCAAATTGTTCACAAAATTTAGGTGGACACATTGTCGCATTAGTTTAAGTTTGTTAGTTAGTTAGTCCGATGGAAACCACCGGGAAAAGAGCTCAAGAAAACTGAATAATTCCTGTGTGTTGAAAGTTATAGTTTGAATGGTCACTATAGAACAAAAGGCTTGGAGCCAAATAGTAGACAGTAGAAGTGTGTTCCTCTGATATCACAGAATGAATATTAACTAAACTGACAGTAAATAGTAGGTAGTGCATAAAGAATGAAATTTACGAGACTAGTTAGCGTACCTGTGTACGGGTCAAAAACTGCTCCATTTAAATGATGACAGGGGAAATGAACTATGACTAAAAATTCATTTCCCAATCAAATGATCTCTAATTTTAAAAAATCTCAAATCAATGCAATATCTTATACTGCAACTGCATATATATTTCACTACTTTGTCACTTTTCACGTCCCAAATCTGATAAACTAAAAAAAATTGTTTATTGAATATGTCGTGGCACGAAATCATGGAAAATGATAAAAAGTATGGACACACTTTCGCATTCACTGTAGAAGATTTCCTATGCTCTATGAGATGAACATTTTGGTGAAAACATATTTGAGGTTTTAAAGTAAACTCTTGAATGCACCACAAATAAATGACAGGTCAGCTTATGCGTTTGCATTGCAAAAAAATCAAAGTAGTGATTATGAATGATGTAAATTGAAAATTCACGGCACTTTTTATTTTTTGCTTACTTCCTACGCAATTACTACCGTTCGGAACGCGAACGTAAATCATCCGCAAAAGAAAATAAAGGGCAGTTCAGTCAGGAAAGATGAATGATGATCAAATAGGTGATGATAAAGGTCGGTTCTACCTTAACTAACAAACTACTACAGTATATAGAAAGTGGCTAATAGATCAAGATCACCAGATTTGTTTGCTCCTTTTTGTTCTACTGGTTATTGTGTACAAGCCAACTATAACTACATATAACTAATCATGCTTGCTTGCTTGCTCCTGACCGATGAAATAGAGTAGCTCAACTTTTACCCCTGTGTTGTGTGCATGCTCGCTGATTGCGATCACGGGATGATCATGAAAAAGATAATGAGGCTTCTGATAATAATGATCTTTGTGAGCATCAAATGAAAATGCTCATCAATTTTTCGTAAACTCGTGTGTTTTTTTCTGCTGCATGATGAAACTGTAGCTACTGTAGAATCTACCCAATTGAATAATGAGAACAAACAGATTTGTGTAGAGTCAAGAGATGAAGAATTTATGAAAAATTGAACAATTATTTATTTATGTAGTTTGCATGTTGAGATCAAAGTGGATGTTCTGCTTATTGCATGTATAGAATCGACATTCACAGTAGTTGGGTAGCTTCTAAGCGTTTAAAAGTAAGTTTTGAAATTTTTTGGAATAGTTCGTTAGTTAGTTGGCTAGTTTGCTGGCTCAGCAAGTAAATAATGGGGCATAAAAAATAATAAACATTTTCAACCACTTGAATCAGTGAGGTGGGCAACTTGGCCCCAGGTGAGTTCATTAGTAGATTGATTTGCTCAGCTCATTAGACTTTTTGCGTTAACTGTGGTAATATGCGCTAAACTAATAGTAGGATGATTGACTGGGTTCAGGAACTTTGTATAGTTAGGAAAAAAGGGAAAGAGCCACGCCTTTGAATTTCATCGTGTTTACCTGGGACCTGTGATTGTTGTTTATTTTGCACTTTTGTGTGTTTTCAATCTGTTTTTTCAAAAATTTGCTTTATTATACTGTGTGGAGATTTAAAGTAAATAGTAGATACCAATATACGAGCACAACACATACTCATAATTAATTGTGAGGAAAAGTATATTGACACAGTTCAATCTTAGATAGCATATGGGAAAATATTGAAATGAAAATGCAAGCATAACAGTACAAGGGCAAATGCATACTGCAATAGAGCAGAATAGTCTTAGAAAGTTGCCAAAAACTGGTATATTTCATCACAAACTCGCAATAAAAATGATAAACCGTATTTCTATCATTGCATTACGTCAAGTTAGTTATTGTATAGAATGCAACCGATAGGATTAAACAGCAAAAAAGAAAGGTGTATAATAATACAAATGGTGTCCTTGAGCGACTAAATTGATGAGTACAAACTGTCATGTAAGTGAAGATTAATATGTAGTACGCGTCATAATAATGATGTGTTGAAGTTTGGCCATCCAATATTTTCTTTTTTTGCCCCTTGTGTGTACTCCCTTCAGGGATTTTGGCATCAGCACAATAGGGTTCCATTTGTATGCGTTTAATTCAACAATGAAAAACACAATGTTCCCAACCGTTGCTCACTCACTCAACTATTATGTATGAGATCTGCAGGAAACTTGATTGGGAAAATGTTGAAACCTCTGTAATGGGTCTAGAGCTAGAGAACTTATTGAAATGAGATGGAGCCGCATGAGAATCCTTCTCATCACCACTGTAATGATGGTGATAATCATAATGGCAAGTAATCAGCGATGGTCAGAAATAATGACTTCATATATTTATGCTACTTTCTGTTTCAGACGCTTTAAAATTACCTTTGTAAGTTTCTTCATCACTGTTATAACTTGATGGGATACTTTGATACACCCTTGCTATATACGAATTCGTTATTAGTATAGTTACATCAAGACAGAATCTTGTGTTTTAATTCATGGCATTTCATCCGACGGATTGCTGAATTCTAGTTTCTAACTAGCTACATAAATGCAATAAAGAAAAACCCAGGCATTATTGGCCTCAATTTGTTAGGAATATCAATCACATGTTTTGGGGCATAATGCAACTTGTCCACCTTTTCGGAGACTAGAATTTTGAAAAACGAGTCAACGGGCTTTTCCTAAGTAGCAGTAGCACACTTGTGCAAATGAAAGTTACCAACGACTTTCAAATCGCACATAAATCATCCATGTTTGTACATTGAGCTGGGTTTTCTCACTAAGAGAGTTACATAATGTATTTACTACTTTGAAAATGATTGTCTGCAATCCAATTTTCACAATTGTCTCTCTCTCTCTCATAGTCACTTACACCTGTACCATATAGAGTGAAAAGAACTAAACACTGACTGGGTAATTACGTCCACCATACTAATAACAAATAACTGAATGTGAACTAACTAACTATTTAATAGTGAGTGAGTGACAAACCAGGACAAGTTGTAAAAGTGCGGAGGAATTAAAGAAGCTGCTGGTCTACTACAACACTCCCAATAAGTATTTACATTATCTTGACTATTATTGACTTACAGAAAGTAAATAGTGTGCACAGTCTGTCAGTCAGAATGACAAGTTGGCATGTGTTGTTAGCATATGTGGTTAGTTAGTTGCTCCCTTCCCATGTACGGACTCAAAATCATGTCTCTGTCTGGCTCCCTAAACCAACTCCATGCGTTGGCATTGTGTACAAACGATGAACCACAAGTTTTATTTCCCTGTAATTGATTCTTGTGACAACATGGTGGGTAGAATTTCACATCTTACGAGTCCCTCCTATCAATAATACATTTAGAATGTGGGCTCTAAAATATTATTGTTTACTCTCCTTACAATCTTTTATAGATAGTCGGCAGCAGTACAAACGAATGCGATTATAGTATAGTAGGCTATGGGCATGGTTGAATTTCTAATCCTCCAACTAAATGCAAGTAAGCGGACGACAATACTTTCTGAGGAGGAAAAGTATTGTAACAATTGCAGCAATTTTTTAAATCCCACTCATTATCGTAGCCATAAGATTTCATTTCATACGTAATATTCTGGTTTAGAAAAAAACTAGTTAGTGGCTCTACAGACAAACTTGGCTAATCGAATTAAAGTTTAGTTTGGAGGAATGAAATATTTATTAGAGTACATGAAAATGTTTCAGTGAGAAGGGTAGGCTATAAAGATGGACAAAATGCTTTTTTTTGTGCATTGGCGGACCCAGCCCAGCAGTTTAACCTTTAACTGACTCACTCATTTTATACTCATTTTCATCCTTCGTTTTTCCACATGAGAAATGTAAAGTGACTTATCATAACAACTTTAAAGAACGAAATAAGTGAGCGGAAACTCTCACTCATTAATTTAATCTTATTACATGCAACGCCACCAACCATTCATGGAATATGCATAGTGACACGGACATGCCTTTCGAAGTTGGTTCGTTTTCGTTGGATGTAGGGCACAATTTTTGCACTGCAACCCGAAAATGAATTGATGGGATTATAGGTACATTAATAAGTGTTTAAGAGTGACAGTTTTAACATTAGAAATGAATGGTAGATCATATAGTAACAAGAAAGTGTTTGCTAGACTTTGCGAACTATTTAGACTAAAAGGGAGAACTGAAGACATTTAAAACGGAGTTTTAGGATTAAGGGGATTACAGTATTCCAGTATTTGATAATTGTTGACGATTTAGGAGTATTCCTAGAGTTTTGTTGAATGTGACACGCCTTATTATTGTCTGCTTGGTGAGCAAGGAGCATAAATTCTTTATTCAATATATGTACCTGCCTAAAAAAATATTTTTTTTTCCATTTTTATGGGAATTCCGTAAAAGTCATCACAACAAAAACATTTTTCGTACTCTCAGCCCGTAATTTCACCTCTCACTCTTTACTTAATTTGCGTTTCCCATTACATGGGCAAAGCTCTCATTTTAGGTAGGATATGTTAGTAAGTTACGTTTTGAATTCCCAGAATTACTCTAGCTTGCACGCAATATTTGTAAACTGAGCACTTGGAAACGTTAAATTCAATCTCCCGTTTGGGAGAGACCAATTACAATTTGAACGCTTCGCATTTTTTTTAGGTTGGCAATGAAGGTCTAGAACTTCATTTTAAGTCTGTGGCTTTTGTATTTTTCACAGCATTCTTCCTTATGCATCAGAGGTAAATATTTACGAATTTCGGTAATTTCGGACTCAACATTTTTGAATAAACATAAACACACATGTACTATTAATGAGCTGCTTTATTTAAAAAAAAACTGTCCGTATCAGTTGACGGCTACGCTTTACTACTAGTAATTTTAGGTCACTAATTGTGTGTAGAAATTAATTATTTGTGTGAAAATCTGACAGAAAATATTGTACGTACTTGTAATCCCACTCTGTCAGAAGGTACGTGTTGCCTTCCAAGCATTTTTTTTGCATTCTTTTCCCATTCGATAGTCAAAGATGATATCACCTAGGGTTTCTTCTGTTAGTTTGAAAAGTCATTCATTTAAGCAAGAACAATGAACAGTGGTATGCACTCATGAAATGACACTATCTTACACCCTTCAGACTGGGAATGATTAACTGATTCAATCAAAATCTTGTAATTACTCACCCATATCGCACAAAAATTGTTGAAATACCTTGAATCAAGAGATCATGATTGGGTTATTTCATTCTATCACAAATCTGTTGGGTCGTTTGTTACAAAACACTGCAATGAATGATATAATTTCTTATTGCTACAGCACAGCTATAGCCATCACTAACTTACTGCAGATAAAATTCCATTATCGTTCCCATGAAATGATTCTTTAGTAGATTGACAAACCCCGTTCAATTTATGAAAAATTGCAAAAAATATCGTGAAAAGGTATCTTTTATCGTGCACAGCCTCAGGAGGAAATCATTAGTCGATTAAGGATCTACTATAGTGAAAATTTTGATCAGTATCCCACTTACCTTACGTATGTACTAACGACAGATTATCTGTATCGTTCAAAAAGCCCGTGTAGTACATTATATCGCCATTGGAGTCAAAAGTAACAAACTAACTAACCAGCCGTCTAAGCTGACTAACAAACCGACCAACTAACTAGCATTTTAATCTAATGATCTTGATCATTACCGTAAAGAAAATTACGTACACGTTCGATATGTGTACTATACTCACTCTGCCATTATACAATTGCATTGTTGTCAAGCCATTATGATTGTTATTGTTGGGCTCATCTTGATTTTGCTGTGCATGAAAGATATCATCATCCTCTTGTTTGTATTGATACGTACTTTTTTGAGTTGCAAGGATGAAAACGAACCACCATCATGGCTCCATAAGATATAGCACAACGTGAGTAGTGTGTAGTTGATTGTATTTGTGACTGTAACTTTCTAAAAGAGGGCCATCTCCAGTTTAATTACATTCCCAATTGGCCAATGCAACAGTGTGTGATAAGAATTTGGGCCAAATTGAACAAGACAACCAACTGAAGGGGAAGACATATTTTTCACATGTCTTGATGCAATGTCATTTGTGATTTGAAGACTCAATCTAGCAACTCACGCGGATATGATTATGCATGCGGCTTGTCAATCCAAGAGAACTGAAACATCTTAATTAATGAGTGCACGAGAAGATGGTAGCCAAAAAAATTGTTTCTTGTTCTTTGACTTTTGCTAAATTTGCATGCACGGATATTTTTACTTGCGTATCAATGATCAATGGGATTATGTATTCTTAAAATTGGATCCTACTGATTTGCCTATCTCCATAATAAGGTAGCATAAAAACACGAAATGTACATTAGTTTAGTCTCAGGTGTTTACGCTGATTGCACAATTTGGAAAACTATTGTAACAAGCTATGACGTGAGAACAATGATTTCCCATTTCGTACCAATTCAAAGCATACTTAACAATTACAAGTTATTTGCATTTGATACAAAAAAGACGGATCTTAATCCTCTATTGGAGCAAAAAAAAGTGTGTGCAAGTAGCATGTGAGCAATGTAGAAATAATACAAGCAGTATGTTATATCACAATATATGCCTTGTCATGGAGAATATATGTATGCTTCATTATGGATAAATTCTGCCAATCATAGCAGAAAAAACACCCAGAATTGAATGTCTTTATAATGCTTTTTTTTTCTTTCAAAAGAATCGAAAGTTTCAAAAAACTAGCTTTGAATTTTGAATTCAAATTTGAATGTATTTGGCATTTCTTTCATCAAGTTTACACAATTAAGCCAACAATCGTTCTATAATTGCTTACTCTTCCAATCTTATACTCAATATTTTTAATTTCAATTGTATTTTGAAGTAGCTCATTTCAGTTAGTTAAGGCACTAACAGAGTGAGTGAGCCATTGTTACCTTTCAGCCAGAAAGCTGCAAGGCCTTTAGCTGTATCTTGAAAATATTCGTAACAATTACGAGGTGAAACCATGTTCACTTTCTACACCATACTATTTAGCACTGGTTAATAAGTGACTTGCTAAATTAATGAGTCTTTTTAACTAATGATTACTCGCTCAAGGTCTCTGTTGGCTGTGAAACCTAAACAACTAGAACTAATCTTTTGCCCTATCAAAAAGCACGCACAGGTTGTCGCCATAGGTGAAAACAGTCATGTTATTCAAGTCCTGTTCGTAATATGTACATGTGCTTACGGAAATTTTATTTACGACCTCACTTCATATCATGTTATGACAAAAAATGGAAAAGAAAGCAAATTGTACTGGTAAGTGAATACTGAGGACTTTTGTGAATTTCGTTGACCAGAAAAGGACATTTCATACATAGTCGGCAATTATCTTAAAGACTAGCTTAATTTGACTCATTATTACCTTATTTTATTGTTGAACAAGCATGTAGAAAATTTAACACGTTCTTTATCTGTATGAAGCTGCGGGCGGACATTTGAGCTCATTGTTTAAATTCTGGCTATTACCCTTAACAAATGGCATGCGTATTTAGATGGATCATGTCAAGCTGGTTGTGAGGTGAGACCAGCCTTATTCATGTTTGAATGCCAAGGGAAGTGCCAGCTTAAATACTATAGGTCGTTTCTCTCACGCTAACTCAAGCGGTTCAAAAAAGCCGGGAGTTAAATTTTTAAGCTGTGAGCAATTTTTGTGACTGTCTTTTAACTTACCAACTAACTAACTGAACGAATGAAATCTCCAACAGCTGTGAACACGCTCGTCGTACATCTTTTCAAACATGAGCATACGTTGTGAACACTCACTCTCAGTTGGAGCACAAAAGGATTATTTGGTCAAGTAAGTAAATCCTCCTGGCTTTCCTAAAAAGCTTGTTTTAAAAGCTTAGAAAGTTATTCATCCGGATCTTAAACAACCTGTTGCTTGTTGAGCACTCAAGTTACAGGATAAAAACTGAAATGTGGAGGAGCAAATGCTATCAGTATATTGCTTTTGTGATCAACTGGTTTTAGCATTAAAAAAATCGTTTCACACTGAGTCGCAAAAAGTTTACATTAACGTGGCATGTATTAAATATAAGAACAAGCGGTTCATCTGCTTTTTGGAGAGGCCAATGTAAAGTACATGATCAAAATGAATATATAGCATTGGAATGTTATATATTTTGAATGGATAAGTTTTAAACTCGTCACCTCTCACCATAAGAAAAGAAAATATTTGCTAGTTTCTCTGCCTAAAAAACTTAAAAAAATCACGCTTGCTCATGTGAATGTGTGGAGGAAGCCTATATTTATTACAAAGATACGGCGCTCCAGTTTTTGAAGGGCACCCGCTAGGAGTTTTGTATATTTAGGCATGTGTATACACTTCTAGTGCTACATGCAAAGAGAAGATAGCACGATAAAAGCTACCGATGATCCTCCCCTCTACTTTACATTCATTCATTCCCCACTTATTCACTAATGATTTCCCTAGCTGCTCATTTTTTTTGGGGAGCAATTAGGCCGTAAGGAGTTCTGCTCCGTGCTCCATGCAACCCATATTACATACATAGGGAAAATGTGAGCACACATGTAAATACGGGGTAAAGACAAAGCTTGTGGAATGAGCATTGTAATAGTACAGCGAGTGACCATACATGTGTGGAACACAGCTAACTATGTACATGGTAAAGCAAAACAGAGGATCCCTCATCTCTTGTAATAATATTTGATTACACCGTTTCAACAGCACTGTTAATCCATCGCTCAGGAATTCCAATGGCTACGTATTTATCAGATTATATCCAGTCGTCTACAATATTATGATTTTCCCCAAATTTTTATATTTTAAAAACTACACAAAGTTTTATTTGAAAAACGATTTTTTTTAAATGACTCTAATCATTAATCAGTTTTATTATTGTACATGGTTGTTAGGTAGTTAAACTGAATATTATTTCTATCATTATAGGAATCATACGGCTTCAATTATTGTTCATGTTTTTTCTAGCTGGACTCTACCTCTAACAACTCAAATCCAGTTTCTTGGACTCACTCAGTTGTACAACATGTGGAGCGATCCACACACAAATTATTACTCCCTGTAAACTTGATGTACGATGATTTTAAACATTGCTGATGCCGGTTGATCTAGCTTTTACAACACAAAGTGCATAATTCGCTCATATGGAGAGACTCGTCATATTAAATCCTTGAAACATGAACAACAAGCATGTCTAAAGTTACGGACATTGTGGAAAATAAGAGCATTTATCATTTGCTAAGCCTGCACGCGCTTCATGGATCCACTACTCCAGAGGAAAAGACACACGTGGCAGTTGATAGGACAGGAAACACGAGTGGAAATAATCTCATCTTCAAATCGAAGGAATTGTCTATTAACCAACTAGAGCATGAAACTCCATTTGGTTGTGTCCAATATGTATCCTCCACAAAGTGAACTTGCAATCCGAAATGGAAGCAAAAACACGAGGAGGAGATGGATAAAAGTTGATAAACAATAAAATGCACTTGAGAAATGTAAAATGCTAATAATGTGTGGCAAAAAGTGAACGTTGGAAGCATAAAACAACACTTTTTACTACCAGTTTGGAATATTTAAGAGCGGAACATGGTAATGAATGATAATCAGAAGCCATGTGAGTCAGTTCCAGTTCCATTTCGTCATAAATACTTTGTGGTTTCGTTTTCACATCATATCAAATAATCTAACATGTACAATCTTAAATAAGTACACATGGGTCAACAATTTTCGTGCAACATTACATAGTTTAATACTGCATACAGCAAAACGGAGTCTTATTTATGACTCTGCTAGATACTAAGGAACGGATATTCCAATGTGGACTAACCAACTAACTTTTTGACTTCATGCTTCAACCTGTAACTAACTAACTAACTATAACTGGTGCTATCACCATCAGCCTAATATCAATTTGACTGCTCATCATGAAAAGTAAGTGGGATGCCGAACGTTTTATTTCCCTTTCCATTTTATTACATTGTCTCACGTATGAGAAAATATATCTCAACTGATTGCTCCCATGTTGTAATGCGAGTGATCCCCCTGATGAGCATCAAGATAGTACAACCAGATTCAATCACACACGACTTTGTTGGAACATATGTGCATTAAGGTGATGGAATGAAGCCACTGTGTAGAATATGTTGAGCCATTATAAACTATTGACGACTGGAGTTTATAGTTCCATGCTTATGAATAGTAATAAGTAATATTACATTTGTAATGCTTGCTAACTATAACTAACTAGTACGACCAGCTAAATACAACAACAATGAAGGCATAAATAACATGTGTGCAGATACAAGCCTTTGAGACGAAAGACAAACTTGCTATAGCACGTATTAATGATATTGTGCTTGCTTAAGTTCAGTTTGAGTCACTTAATTACGAGTTATTATATATGATCTTGCATTACTATTACTGACTGACTCTGAGTGAGCAGTTTGTATCGTTAGTCTGTGAATTCTGTGTATGAGTACAAACTGTTGATCAATTTGATTATTATTATTTATACGCTTGTCGATACAATCACTCCTCACTCCTAGATGGATGCACACACGGGGAGGGGCCACTCACTCACTACTGTGGAGACAATCATAATTAGAGGCATACAAAATATTATGCATTTGATGGCAAGTAACGCCAGTAGCTCTGTATTCTTCAGTTAGTTAGTTCGTTCATTAGTTAGTTGGTAGCATCTACATCATTTGCTATGACTATATCCCATCAACTAATCAACTTATACCTGCACTGAATTTGTTGCTATACCAAATGCTGGATAAGATTTGAATATCTGTACTAACATATATTATGTGTGGGTAGAAGAAATGTGGAATCAATAAAGACAGGAACATATCATCAAGTCCGTTTACTTACTTACTATGGTAAATAGTTCATTAGTTATGTTTTGTGTGTGAGCATAGTTAAAGTCCATTCATTATTTCCTTTCACTCGTCTCTTCGTATTATTTGGATGGAAAAGTAATTTTTCTTTGGAGGCAAAAAATGCCAGACCGTAGTTAGTTCATCCATGATCAATTCAGTTTTAACTATATGAGCATGTATAATAATAAAAAATATCGTTAGTCAGGCAACATGGGAAGGGCAGTTGAGCATTAGCATTAAAGGACACGGGGTGTGTATCATGAAGGACAGTTGAATAGGAATTTTAACATACAGAATGTGAATATATTTTCCAGCCAATTGTACCAGTAGCTAACCACAAGTTTTACCAATAGTTTAATATTGTTAACTAACTAGCCCTATGCATGTAAAAAGTAGTGTTCTAGCTTTAGGTTTGGATTCAAATTATAGGACAGAAGGGTAATAATAATAATAATTCTGGCGTTAGCTAGCATAGCTACTAAGGATTTTTGTTTAGAAACAATTTTTTGTGTGTATCAAGTTGAAGGAATGTTTGCATGGGTCCCGTATTCATAATTGCTATTTCATTCAATGCAATTCATACTTTAGTGAGCATGCTTGCAGGTAAAGCAATAGAAAATACAAACTTTAAGCGTTTAACCAGCTTGAACAATCAAATGTTCCGAGTTCAGACTAGGTTACAACCCATTCACTAGTAAGTGTATTTTGTTAAAACTTGATTTTTTCGTAGCTAATGGTGTCTTCATTCAATTTAGTAACTATCCAAAAGTTGTCTCGGCAGTCGTGGAAAACAATATCTGCGCTTTGTTATTATTTGCTTGTATTTTTGAAAAATTGCTCAGCAGGCACCAAAGTGTTTCAATTTTCCAAATTCTGCCATTTGCATGCCATTATCTCATATGAACCATGTTCTCCGAGTTTTTCGGTTTCTCCCAAAAAATTATCCCATTACATTTCATGTAATAAAATTCTTACTGAGCGATCTAAAATCTTAGCAATTTTTCAAAATTCTCCTTGCCTTCACCAAGTGCCTGGGTGTAATTCAGTTTGCAACCTGTTGCTGCACTTTTCCATTGAAGTCCGCAGCAAGCCTCAGTGAGCCCCAATATATTAACGTACCCTCGCTTTACAAATTTATTTGGTTATGATGGTTTGCATTTATAGTTTCAGTCGTATCCTCTCTCATCATAATAATATAGCAGAGTGTATAGCCTCCCTCACATGCATGCAGTCATCATCATCTTCATTATCATCATACTCCGGCTGTGCACATAGACTAGGGCATACACACACATGTGTGGTTATGGTGTGCGTACCATACTGCATGTATTATAGTTACTAGTTATGCTTAGTTAGTTGGTTAGGTTAGCATAGGATTGTACACACCCTTCCGAGCCCGTGAGTTATCATATCATCATATGCACACACTCACACAGAATGTTGTCTCATCTGCCCGCTCTAGCACGGCAGTGTCCATTTGACTCCTCTTCAGTACACACGTGTGTGTAACCATATAAAGCATTCCATTTTGATTGGAACCAAACCTCTGGAAATTTGGCTAGCTCAACTGTCATTAAAGTACCATTGCACCATTGATGGTAATCTGTGAGAAGTTTAGCTTAGGACCTTTGCGGTTTTCTTCAGTGAAACTAACTAGTTTTTCTACCCAGCCGGTCAAATTGTTGACAATTTGTGTGAGAGCAATAAGTGATTTTTCGGGATTCATAGATTGTTGAATGGAACAAAAAGAGGCAAAGGATAATCTGTGAACTAGTTCTATTGAACACAGCGGATCTGGATATTGTTTTTTCACTGGCTGTAACTTGCTAAGAAAAAATTGCATTTGGTGGTGCCTTGTATATTGGCTGTTTGTATTCTTTGTGTGATTAATTAATGACAGCGTGGTAGCACTGTGAAGTTAACAATCCTGTGTATGAATAATCATCGCCGTGTTATTATTAGCAGTGTGGATACAAACATTAGCGAATTTGTGTATTCGGTGTGTACAAACTGAAGCTAGTTAGTTAGTAGTACCCCTGCGTATTTTCACAAGGATTATCTCTTCTGTTTTATCTTGAGCACAGAGCACAATACATTGGCCATCATATGAAGACCCCACGATAAAAATAAAAATAATGTGACGGCTGGTCTTCGCAAGTGCACCAATATAAATTGCTCCTAATGCTGGTTACCCTCATTGTGTGGACAAACTGTGTGAACTACTGGATATTCATTGTGCAGTAAATAAAGTGACCAGACCATCACATTGAAGCATTGAAACGGAGACAAGAAAAAAATCTTTGCAACTTGCAGATACTTTTTTACACAACAGGAATACAGTAGTGTGACTGTGATTATTTGTACGCTAATATCATCATTGTTTGTACTTGTCTGCACACAGTGATTAGAGGAAGAGTAAAACAGTGATTCTCGTAATTAACTTTTTGTAATCAACTCCTTTTTTTGACCACATTCTTGTCAAACAGAATTCAATGGACGATACATAAAAACTCGTGTGGACAAGGTGTGTTAGTTAGTAACAAACACAGACAAAAAGTGTATTTAAGCAACTTAAGGAGCGACACCCGCTTATGAATTCAAGGTGTGATCAAACCAAGTGATTAAGTTTGAGGGCCTTAGATCTCACATCCTGAATCAATGAATACTACTAACTAATTAACTACACATCTATTACAGCCAGTCACAGTTTTCTTGTGTGTGTGTATAATTAGAAGCCACTGGTCCATTAGTGAATCCCAACTTACATAACAATATTCGCAAAAAGGATCCAATAAAGCACTCACTAAACCACACTAGTTGACTGTGTACCTATAGAGCTAACTAACTAACTAACTGCATAACTTAACTTGTTCTAAACAAAATACATGTACTTGGAGCTACAAGTTTGACATCCTTATATATACAACATATTTTGGTAATAGTTGGTAATGTGCTGCTACCCCTTGACTGCTCATAGAGGAGATTGAACAAGTACTCTGCCATGATTTATTGACTATTCCTAATAAATATATTGTTTTGTTCTCCATCCCATTATTACTATTACCATTGTTGTTGTCGAGTGTTGGAGAGAGTGAATTAGTGTGGCAAGCGATTTGTGCTCGTGTTGAACGAAGAAGAACACAGGATGACGACAAAAGGAAATTTTACCCATTACTACTAACTAACTAAGGTTCCTCTCTTATTCATTAATTAGCATTCACAGTTGTTGCAGTCAGTTAGTGCAATGCACATTTGGCACATCATTGTTTCTAGCTCACTTTGGTTTGGTGGCCCTTCCAAAAAGTGAGCTCAACAATTAGTCAGTATGACTGATTGCTCCTATATTTAGGTCCGGTGCATATTATTCATCTTGCTCAAGTGTCTTGCATTGTTGTATGTGTGTTGTGGTTGTGAACAACTGACAGAAATATAAATTAAAAGGAGAGGCTCTGCCCACAAGGTCTTGTGTATAGTTCACATCATTGTAATAATGGTTAGCACGAGAATATTAAATCTTGAAATAATGACTGATGAAGAATTATGATTGAAGGCACAAGTAATGGTTTGCGTAGCAAGCGAAATATGGCATTAGGACGTTGATGAGAAAAAAATGGCATGAACGAATCCCTCGATTGAATATTTGCAAACATATTTGACTGTCATTGCTTTTTTGTGTGACTAAAATCTTATCTACTGACTGACTGAGTGAGTGAGATGCACCCACACAATATTGGGCTCTGTAGAGTTGGTTCGGTTGTTAGTATGGTGCACCCACTGTAAATGAGCCACCTTGACTTTCCCTGTTCTTTTAATTATTATTAGGCAAATAGTAATGATGGTAATCAGTGTGAAAACCGTTTGTGTCATTCGTATGCTGGGAGCATATATGTAGTATGTACATTCTCAGATATTATTAGTGTCTGTTGACTGTGGATTTGAATGCACACTATTTACGCTGTAGGAAGGAGTTTAGCAAAGCTATTGTGTGTGAGTTATTGTTATGATTATGGTTGCTATTAATGCCTCTGTAAATTCGTCATATATTCTTCGGCGTGACAACCCCTCCCTTTTTTCCTGTGGCAAACAACTTCATTAAAAATACGTTCTTGAGAGCACATGGCTCATTATTATCATGATGATTACGTGAGGATGTTTTTTGCCTGCCTTATCCTGCAGGGTTTGATGATAAATACATTTAAAGGGCAAGTATTGCCAGTTAGTAGTTATTGCTTCTTGTTTATAGAATTAAATAAGTGTAAAGATTGCCCAAGTTTGGTCTTAGTTATGGAGATAGTTAGTTAGTTGCACAGTTTTTTAAATGTAGCTTTATGTGAAATATTTGTACCAAAGTATTTGAAGATATTTCGCACTCACTCACTGTAGTTAGTTGCCGACTAACAACAATAATAACAACATACTGCGGGGGAAGAAAAAAGTTGTCGTCACTGATTTGTATGAGCACATAATACAAGGAACCAAAACAAAGCGTAGCAATCATTCATTAGCACCAACTGTCAAAATGAACTATATTGGTGGTAGTAGTTAGTTAGTTGTTGTTTTTATAGTTAGTTGCCTTCATTCTGAATATTGACTAGGCAGGATTGTGGCAAGTATTGAATTGATTGACTGAAAGTGCAAAAGATTATTGAAAATGCGTACATTACAGTTTGCAAATTGTTGTGGTTCCGTTTCTATTCACACTTGAAGTGAAAATAAATTATTTATATTTTTATTCCAACAAAATGTCTTTGGCCAGTCAATCACCTTTGATTAGGTAGTTTGAAAAACTATAATTTAAAACGGTTTTTCACAGTGGGAATTATTAATAGCTGACATAGGTTGAGGGCACGACTGGATGAACTTGAAATGTTTAACGAATGAATTTTTGGAAAATTTTGAGCGATTATTATGTGCAGTTGGAGAGCGATCATTTAGGAAATTAATATATTCTGTCAGCAAGGAGCTTAATAGTTAATGTGAATTGATATTTCATGCATATTTTGGAAACCAATTCCTGCATTTAAATACCGTACTCACTAACTAACTGACTCCCGAAATGTGTTTTTTGACGGTCACAAAGCCTATTATCCACCATATTTTTTACACTGTAGTGTATATTGTAATAATTTCCTCAGTTTACTTGATTGGACTTTGTAATGGTGGACACCATACAATGAGTATTTATAAAGGGTATGTTATTGATTGGAGATAAGCAAAAAGTGTGGTCAATCAGTCACTTTGATAATCTCGTTGAATTACATTATTATTATTAGTCGGACCAAGCCAGTCAGGTGCCACAGACAGATAAAGATAGATGAATGAATAATAAACAGAGATTGTATCCAATCTATTCGGCAGGTTATGATGATTGCAGACAGATGTGTTGGATACAAAAAAAACTTCGTTGAGAGTGTGCTCTAAATGTACACTATAGGTTGCTTGCTACCAAAATAATCTTGCGGAAATCATAGCTATCTAATAAACTAAAGCATTTAAGTGTTGAGCATGACATGTAGAGTGTGCCATACCTGATTTAGAGTCATTGTATTGTTAAGACAGTTGTGGAGTAAGAATCATTAGTTCTAGTAGCCTGCATTTAGCGTTGTCATTTCAGTCAATTGGGATTGTTATGTTTGAATGCAAATAATTGGCAATTCATTTTCCATGATGTGCACATTATACATGACCTGATGATGCAGGAGAAATGGTAAACCACCTGTTGTATAAGTTGTGCATTTTCAGCCTGTTGAGTTCAGTGGTTTTGCAGGACATAGAAAAACCATTGAGGATAAATCATGGAAATAGTTTTTTCTATGTGTTGGTGGCTGTGCTTTGCTTGCGCAATAGTCTTATCAATGTAAGTTACTAAAATGAAATTTTTGGCACTAACTAACTAAACCACTTGGATTCTATCAAATGCACAAAGGAAAATGAACTGGTGTGCCATGTACCATATCCATTTTTTGTGAATAGGCAATAAAAGGAAAACATTGGTTACATACTTGTGCTAAAATAATTACAATACAGCGTAATTTACAATTGGAGGTTTTACTAACGACCGTATGAAACCAATGAAATAATATTAGACCACATAATGGACTTGATCGAACTCACGAAAACATTAGACGGTGACATAAAACGAAATGGAGCCGCCCTCCCTTATTATTTGGCTCCTCAATATCTCAAGTGTTATGCATGATAACTGCCAGAATCAACTTTGGAACTCGTACAAAGATCACTACATTCATCTTGTCTTGTCTGCCTTATGTTTATTCAATTTCCCGATTTAAGGATAAACCAGATAACCGCACTAACATTTTTACGTTTCTAATCATTTTGAATTCAAGTTTAGACCTGATGCAGCATAGTCATGACATTGCGAGGCTAAATATAAATATATGCTGCCTTGCATAATGATAACTTAATGTGAACTAGATGACATGCACTCAATCAATATTTTGTGAAGACATAAAAATTCATATGTAAACTAACTAAGTAACTAACTAACTGGAGATCTTAATGTGTATCCTTACTAGAATGCATACTCCACTTTGGCACACAGCTCAACTCATACTGTACGTTCAACACATGGGGATTGCATATGGAGTAGAGTTATAATATGTATAGTGTATGGATTCCTCCAGGTTCAGAGATCGTGTAGCATGCATTATTCTCACTGGGAGTCCAGCACTACAATTACGATACACGAATATGACAAATGTAGGAGAGGAAGTTTGTACAAAAACACAAAAAGAGAGTTACAAGAGGGGAAAAAAAAGTACGTGCACTATTAGATTTATCACAAAGACTCGTATACTCATCATACGAGGGAGGCTGAGGAGCTGAGTGAGCATTTTTTCAGTGTTTTAAAATGAAAAGGGTGTGGCAGCTCCAAGTATGTACAGAGAGGAACACAGGGAAAGAGAATACACAACATATGATTTTTTCCTTCTTGCATAACACACTGAGAGGGATCTCTTCAATTCCTTGTATTAAACTTCCAGCACCCAGCATCATCATCACATCCACATCATAGCGTTACTAACTAACTAACTAACTAGAGCTACGGCTTAACCCATCTATCAAACATGCATGGCCAATGTGGTCTCTATGAGTACGCTGCATTGGCCGTAGTGTGTCAGAATATATCAAATGTCCATTCTATTTTGCTAATGAATACAAAGGTTACTGCAATGTATAGGAAATATTTTTTAATCACCCCAAAAATGTTGGTGCAAATATTGACAAGATAGTTGAATGAAAGGAAATGGAAATCTATCAAAATTACTTGACAAGCTAACAGTAATTTTGCTCTACGACAGTCATTTGTTTAAATGCACTCATTGCTAGCTTATAAACCATATCTGGGATGTGTGTACACTCCTTGTGCATGCATTACTGGGGACGAGTGTGTGCACACATCATAAGGCAGTGAGTACAATGTAGTATGACTTATGGCGATAATTACAATCATCATCTTTAAGCTTGAGTCAAACCCATAGGCACACATTCACAATGACTGACTGAGAGAGGTAAAAAAATGAAAAGGAGTGAAAAATCACAATTGTTTTTAAACTTGATGCTATGGCTGCATATGGTTTGTGTGTGCAAGCGTTGGAAACTAAAAGTGGGGAAATTATGGGTAATTTTTTGTGACTTCTCCTTCAAATGACCATTATTGAAACACGATGGACTACAGGCTGACTACTATATACTGTGAATAAATTCTCTCGTGCATATGAATTCATGCATAATCATATGATTTGCTCCTTTTTGCAGTTTAAATATAGATGTTCAAGTTTTTATGTTGATGGAAAATAAACGTCAATTACAGGGACGATAACAGGTAAAAACTATTCTTGCGCAACTTGCATTTTAATTTTCCTCCACCTTGTTATATACGTGATTACATCATTCCCTCCACAATATAGATTCCTTCATTTTTTTCATCTTCGTGCTTATCATATTTCCTCCATACAATGAAATTGTCTTGTACTCACCAAAGTACTCTCAACTGTGAACAATTTTTAAACTTGGGTGCACAAAGTCATTTGTTGGAGGACCATGAGGGTCCTATAAACGAACCCATGAATAAGGAAACTTGATATTTACACCGAACTCGAGATGATATCTCTCATGCTGGCTTTTTGTGGACATGGTAGATATAACATAAAATCCCGTGTAGCTGGCATGCATAGTCATTATAGTGTGTACGTTACGCATCCATGCTAGCTAACTAACTAACTAACTAAACTTGCACTGCTAGTCTAACTACAACCACTAATAATAATATATTTATGGTAACTTGGCCATTTGTGGACAGACGGACACAACAGGACATTACGCATCATATGCATAACATACAGATGCGCCCTCCATATGTGTATATAATATGTTGTTGGAGATTTAAAAAGTGGACGGACCATTTGAGACGACGGAGGACGCATTTAGTGGTTTCTCTCTCATTCAGTCCCAATCATTTGACTCCAGGAAGAGCTTACAGGATTAGAGAACGGAAGTAGTCTCCACAGCTTGTCACTGTTTTTCCACAGCGTGAGAAACCAAACTACAAATTTACGTTGTATGCATGCACACACAGAGTAAAACAAATGATCAGGTTACAACCACTTGTTTCTTATTAAATTCTTCAAATCCTTTTCATTTCTGGAGGAAGTGGGTGTAACTACCAAGTATTTTTCTTCACCAAAAGTCAAGTGCGCTAACTAACTATAAGTAAATTTTATTGCATTTAACATTTTAAACTATTTCTTTTTTAACTATTGGCTCTCATTTTTTTCGCTCATGGGGACAGCCCATCATTAACTATTTAACTTGGGTGATGTAATACTATTTACAGAGCAAACAAAATCCTTAATTTCATGTAATCACTTGTGGTATGCACCATATATATGTATTCACATCTGTGTAATCTTGTCCTGCTCTCTATCAACGTATGCATTTCTTTTAGTTGATTAAAACAAAGAACATGTTTATCAGCTCTGTATAAAATCTTTCAGGTGGAAAATTTCTATATTATAATGCTCAGTAGGATACTTTTAATCTGTTGTACTGGTCCAGACAATTTGATAATAACATGCCTACAGACTGTTACATATATTCGTCCAAAGTTTGTAACCCAACACAAGCTTGCTTGCTTAATTATGATGTGCCCAGGCTCAAATTAAGAATAGTTATAGTTAGTCAGTTACCGACTGAATCCTATTTACCTTTTTCTATACTGTACTCTATATAGAAAAAGTCAAGCCTTCTAGTAGCCCAGGAAGGAAAAATTTTGAGATGTGAGAGTGTTATAATAAAATAAGATATGTGGCACTTCATAGGGCGAACAGATGATGATGGTGGTGATCATCAAGTTAGGATGGCAATAAACAAGCATTTTAAACCCATTGGATTCCACTTTGCAAGCAGTCAAGATCACCATACGTTTAAATTGTGCTGGACGTCATGAAAAACATTTAATAGCTTTATTATAGGCACTAAATGCCAAGTGCTGGCCTCGTACAGACGAGATTTAAAGCTCAAAGAATTTGAATGCTATCCTTCTCAAGGCTACCTCAATTTTGTCGCTATCCGCATCTACTATGTATATTTCCCTTCTCACTAACCAACTAATACTGCCAACTAAGTTATAGTTAGTTAGTTACAAGTTCTAGACAGAGCGACATGTACTTTGTCATTCAGCATCATTGGTTCTCAATGCTGTCATTAAATGGTTGCGGGATTCCAAGCATTTAGAGCACGTATGACATATTTATTAATAATAGGACGGCTGACTGGCCATGATGATATGGGCTCATGGTATTTTCGACTGGAATGTGTCCACCAACACAATTCAACAAGGGTAGTTAGTTATAGTTAGTTGGGTTAGCTACAAGCTGAACTAATCGTAGCTAATAAATTATTATTTTATGCAAATATCTGACACACTTGCATATATTGACATGATTCCATTAGTCGACGACGAATCACTTTTAGCTACCAATTGTCCATAGATAAACTCAGCTCATGTATTTAGAGGCTGTACTGATAATAACTCCCCCTATAGATTTGATGACTGACTTGAGTGAGAGTTACTAATGCAAATGGCTGGGTCCAAAATGTACGCGTGTTTTATTTATTGCAGCGCTTTGTGAGTTGTGAGAATCCCAGATTTTATGGCTTGGGGAGCACATGCATTAGTTTAGTTAGCAATTGTGTTAGCTCACTAACTAACTGTGATGAGCAAGCCGTCTGAAAATGTGCAAAAATTTAACGATGAAACGAACTAATAACAACAAAGGGCTATCATAAGATGAAATTCATGTATAAATTAAGTGAGTAACAACTGGATATAGTGTGTGGAATTCATTTGGAAACAAACAGAGATAAAAAAGGTTTGTGTTCTAGTTGATGATGCTAACTAACTCCATGGATTTTTTGTATACACGTGTGTGGGAGCATGTGAAGGTCTCTTTGATTTCATAGTTGCATTTTTGAGCAAAGAGCAAGAATAAACTTTTTATATGACGTACTCTCGAAAGCAATAATAAGGGGCACCTCATTAATCCCTTCATTAAGACAAGTGCTCTGTAATCACTCTACCAAATGAGCTTCTGTACGTTTTCACTTGGTTTTGGTTCCCAAAGTCCGGCAACTCAACTCTATACTAACTAAAGCTATGAACTACTGCTACTACTTTTTTCTTTCTCACTGATAAAGAACCAAGTTTTAAAGTGGAAGACACTAGCAAGCATTACACGGATAATGAGTGCTATACGCTTCTTGAGTTACGTATGCAGTAGTTAGTTAGTTAGTAAGTCATTAAGGTTGGGATGTACATGCTTCGTTTCAAACTATCATAATCATATTTGGTTCTGCTCCTCCGAAACTATACCTATGAATGGGAGAGAGTGCAAAACTGTTTGAAAGTGAGGGATTCTACACGAGTGAATCAGCATATTGCTGTTGAATATCCCTTCCTGGAGCATTTAATCGCTTTAATGTATTCAGTGAGTGGACAGACACCAACTGAAATGTGATACATAATAAAATATTGGTAGGCTTGTTACCATCTGCTCTGAGCACATGAATGAGGAACCATTTGTCAAGACATTGTAGGAACCACGTTTTTTACTGTATCAACAAGATATGACAAAAGCCACAATTTGCGTAGGCAAACTAACTAACTACACCAATGGCAAATTCAGTCCTCTATCTTTTAGTTTAGTTAGTTGCATAAAAGTATAAACGATTTAAAAAATTCAGAATAGTAAAGTGACTATATGCATACAACACATAGATCGAGTTCACTATCGATAGTCTCGCTCACAACCACAATTGAAATTATCATATTATTGTACATAAGGTTTGAAAATAAGTTACGAGTATTCATTTCTGTACCATTTGTTAGGTAAAGTCCGGAGCACATGATTTTAATAGGGAATGCTGATCGTGCTCTTGACATGAAATGACGGCTTTTCTCATCCAACTTACGTACAGTAGTACCATTTTGATGATTATAATTACTAATAATCTGTGAGCCTCATTTAAAATAACCCTTTCTTCTCGATAAAAAAACCCAAATCTCATTTTTTACCCTATCCATCTCGTTCTTCCTTTTGGAGCGAACCTACCTAGATTATTGTACAGCAACACAAACGGTAAGCCTAATGTGGGAGGATTTCCACATGCGTCTAGTGTAAGAATAAAAGGAGATGAGAGAGAGAAAAAAAAGGACAAGACATGAATAAAAGACCTCTCCCTTTATTTGTGTCTATCTATGGGAATCTTCTCTCCTATCTCACACGATCACCTTCATCATCACCAGGTTGTGTAGCCATAAGTATTCAAGTAATATAAGCAAGGGTAGGCACAGATTCAATCATAACGAGAAAACGTATATGCAGTTTCTTACTACTCACCTTTATATTTAGTTACTGTTGGACTACAAGACATCCCTCTTCCAACTATCACTGACTGATGGAAATGAACAGAGTAATGGTGTAAGCAAAACTCATCTCTATAGTAGCCTATTATATATAGTGAGCATGAGCAACTAACTAACTAACTACAAGTTATGGTTACACAAACCGTATCTAAAACTCACAGTGTGTGATTACCATCATCACATCATTTTATGCAGTTTGGTTGCTCAACAACGGTGAGTGAGTGAGTGCGTGTGAATGGTACAGCTATAGTTAGCTAGTTGGTAATTTTATACATCTTTTCCTCTTCTTCTCTGGTGTCCATCTTGAGTTCGTCAATGTGTTGTCTACTCCTCGTTCCCTTCTTTTCTTTCCTACGGGAGCAATAATTCTGGCACTTTAAGCTCCTATAAAGAACCTGTATTGGCCTTCTGTTTGAAGTTTACCAAGTTAGTTAGTTAGTTAGAAGCCAAACAGAGGCTTCTCCCCTAAATCATTCCCATGATGGGATGGTTGCGTAAAATTTTAAATTACAGAGATTTCTTCCTTAGTTAGTTAGTTAGTGGACCACCATATGGGTAATACGGAATCCTATGGGTAGGCAAAGGTGTTTATGTTTTGACAATTGGAAATCCTTTGCTTATCTATGCCATGGTAAATTGGTTTTTGCACACAGAATGACGATTGCGTAATGGTGTTGCTGACTGACTGACTGAGAGTGATATTTACTATTGGGTGGGAATCTATTTGTTTATGAAAGATAGTGGGCATGAATATTTACTTTTCCATCAATTAGTATAGATACACTTTTGCGTAGGGAAATGATGAGTTTGAAATGAACAAAGGGTGTACATTCGGATGGGTATATAGAATGATTGAGGCGCAGTAATAGAATCATAGTGAAGAGTAGGGAAATATGTGATTTTCAATCCTTAATCTACATTCGGGTTGAGTTAGGTAAGGTGAAGAGCAATCTAAGGGTTCTATTGTGATTTCGAAATAACCTGCTACCTTAATTAATCCAACCGGGAATTCAACCAGATCTAAAATTGGTTCAGAACAACAATGGAGAGGGTGAGATGTAGCCATTAAGGAACCACATTTCACACATGCTCACAAATAGATGTAAACATGGTTTTTATACCTTGTAGCGTAGTGGAAATAATGTTTTTTTTGATGAACAATCCATGGGCAGTACAGATGGAGTATATATCAAGTGAACGTGTAATATTTTTGAGCAAAGGTTGTGTAATAATCATTTGCCTCTACGCAAAGGAGCCCATTCTCAAATTTATGTTACGTTTTTTCCTGTGTTTCCGATAGTGCAACTCTCATTTAGCTGTGACTAACAGTTCATTCAAAATCTTTAAAAAAAACAGTTTTTTTGTAATCTCCTTATGGCTGTTTAGCACAGTGAACTTTAAATGCCTTTTTTCGAGTTCTCGAAAACCCTTCAGTCGATTTTTCAAATTTATTCTGCATTCGGCTTTAAAAGTCAATACGCATTACCTAAATAAGCAATCATCAATATAGCCTAACCAAATTTCTTTCTATGCAAGAAGAACATAGTGAACCTAAAAAAGAAACAGACTATACTACTACGGCTTTTCTAATTGATAAGGTCAATATGGTTTATACATGCATTTTAGTTTTCGCCACACATGATTCTTTTTCCTTTATGACATTACTGGATAGAACCAATTTTAATTTATATTGAAAAAAGTTTGTAAAGGGTCCTGTCTTGTGTATTAGTTTGTTAGACCCTTTTTTTCTTCTTTAGTGGTAGCCTATCATACTATTGTAGATACTTGAAGGTTTATAATGAAGGCAAGATTAATTAGATTCATTCTTCTATTGTTGTGGGGTGACTATATGCCTAACTTATCTAAAAAAAACCCATAAAAAACTAAAGGGCTCCATATTTTCTTTGAAAAAACAATTTTCTGAACCGATTTCGACTATTTTTTGTAACAAGCATACGAAACAAGATAAATTATGCCTGAACACTAAATAAGGATCCTTTCAACTTGAAAGAATTTCATTGGCTATTAAAATGTTAGCTTTGTAACAAGAGTACACAATCCGTGAAGTTTTGCTAACTAACTAAAAGCTTCTGGTGACCATGATGCAATGATAATTTGTGGAACACATTGTGTTACAACACTAAAGGTGTGGTTTAGCACAGAGAGGTCAATTGTGTACCTTTCCAAACTAATTTCTCGGCATTTCTCTGACTGAGTCTGTACTTTTTTAACGAGATTAATGGCTGGCTTCTAATTTATGGTCTTGACTCCATTATACATTTTGTGCAATAACGAGTGGTGAAAGAATGGAACATGTCGTCGACTTGGTTGTGGTTATTTAATTTACGCTGGTGGTGAGTTGGCCTGCAACTTTTGTGACAAGAATTTATGCAATCTGCGTATTATCTAATGGCGCAAATGTAACTAACTAACAAAGATTTTCACTCTTATCATATCTACCCAAGGAATTTGGAATCCCAACAACAAAGAGATACGCGCAAGGATTTGTACATTATTTACAAGAAATAAATCCAGGTGTATTCTCAACCATATCATACAGTAGCCATCTTGACCACTATGAATTTAATCTTTTATTACTGCGGTTTGAAAGGCGAACAAGACAAGTTTTGTGTACATATCATCATAAGAGATAACTCACTTATTTTGTTGAAAAAGTGTCCCATTTTCAACCGCTCATATGTAATGTCTAGACTATGCTAATGCTTCCAGGATCCAAAGCAAGGGATATGTATTATAGACTGATTAGCTACCAGTTAGTCCCAGTATTGAGTCTACAATGCTGTGCAAATGAGAAAAGAGTGCCGCCAACCTAATCACTTTTGTCTTATAACTTTCTCACTAGCCACTAGCTAATGAGTCAAAGTTTCTTATCACTCATTTTCGTTTTAAGCAGCAAAAATGATAATAGGAGAAAAAGAGCGAGTAAGTGGGTAGTCAGGTTTCCCGTGAAACCAGATTTCGATTATCAGAGTGTAAAGTGTAAACTACTGATATGAATTGTATATAATTGCAAACGGCGTAAGTGGTTGCTTGGCTTGGTAGAGTTACAGAAAGTAAAGTGGCAAATTGTGAGTATAGCTTTTGTAATAGTTAATGAAATCTATCATATAAATGTATGGAAAACATTTTCGTATGGTTTGTTGACAAAAACAAAACGTTAATTAACACACGAGGTACCTTTGGTGATTGAAAAACCTAATTTTTATAATGCGCCTTTAGATGAAGATCAATGGAACGCTCGGGTTTGACCTTTTGAGATGCTCTTAAGAGTATACTATGCAATCCAATTGTGGAACAGTTGTTGCAATATAATTTGTACTTACTACGGGGCGAGAGTATATTTCTTTTTCATTTATTCTCTTATTATCAAGTTCACATAATAAGAGGAGATAGTATGCAAAAGACTATCGGGCTCTTACTAGATAGAATGAGCAAGACTACAAAATGTTTTAACAGTCCATACAAGTATGCAAATTATCTCGGAGCGAGTTGGACATTTCTCAAAAAAATTTACTGTCTCTGTATATAATTTTTTCGCTCATTTTCTTAAATATCTAACCAGGTTTGTTTTACATATATAAGCCAGCAAAGATTAATCATGGCATCTTTATTTCATTTCGCAGTGCAATCGAACAGAACTCCCTTCTTGCCTAAGCAAAAGAAAAACTCTTTTACAAAGCTGGTCATAAAACAAGAGTTTTTACAACCACGATCTCTTTTTTCTTCCAATTTTTCAATATTCATTCCATGTGCACACGAATGCATTAGTCCTAACTTTTACAAGGCTTAACGAAAATCAAGATGGTCCTCCTTAAATGTGATGTAGTTCTACGGTTTATATGTTACTTCATTCCATGTTCACACATATTGAATTACTATATTCTTTAGTATGCAAAACAACGGTAATACGAATAATACATTCAATACAATTATTGTCGTGGAATAAATCTCTCATTAGAGCTGTACATGCTCAAACTGTTATGCTTAATTTTTTAAGCTGACCAGCTTAGTTGGTGCACTAATTGTTACAGAATATAATATCCATATTTTCTTCAATTTATTGCTGAATTTAGGCTGATCACTAAAAAAGTAAGTGTTTCAGCGCCGAAATCATCGGCTGACAAAAGAGGCTAAAGCAAGACTTTATAGTATCCATTTTATAGTCCATTGAAAAAGGAAGGAGGGAGTGGACCATTGAGCCATGCCTACGATTTTCATTCTTTTATTTCATTAACGAACCTCGTATACTTGCAATGGTTATAACTGTACACATTATCTTCCCATGGCTTTTCGCAATAGTCTTTCCTGTAGTACAAAAGGGGAATCAATTCACAATATACGATTCTAGTTAGATAGTACATTACATACCTAGTGTGTAAGAAGTCTACCTTTGGGTTTACCCTAGTCGAGTGTGCACGCAGGTGCTCCTCTTTCAATAGACTATTCAGCGAGGGAAGACAAACCTCCTTTTTGCTCAAGCTTGATAGTACTATCAAAAAATCGAGTTTCGCAACCAGGGCCGCTCATGTTGGAAAAGTAGATCATCGCCATATTAATCATGATTATGATTGATATGGTACATTGATGCGGTGTGTCCACTAGTCTAGTTAGTTGGGAACCCATGCAATTTTTCAGGGTAAACTTGGCATGCTTTTCATTAGGAAACATGTGAGTCGATAGGAATGAAAATCCAATTACGATTGCCAATAATGCTAGAAAAAAGGTTTGCAAAACACATCAGTTTTTTTATGACAAGTTAGTGGTTATGCAAGAGCGCAATACCGATCCCTGACACATAACATGGAACACTTTGCATCAAAAGGGGATGAAGTTATTAGTTTTTTTCTTGTCTTACCTATCAAGGATAACTCTGCCGTTAGTAATTAGTCAGAGCCGACTACTAAAATTCATCGTTTTGAATGCGATTTCGTCTAACGCAACATATGAAGAGTCTACTGCAACAAATACGCGCGGTTTCGAAAATTAAAAATATCCCTGGCAACAATTTTTATTAACTGAACTTTTTTGCTTTGAATGATTAAGCTTATTGTTTACAACATTGTTATTATAATTCAACGGACGTACTTTTTGCAATAGAGTCTTCAATGATAACTAACTAAAGAGCAATTATTCACGTAATCTGCAAATCTAGTCTGTCACCGCTCCCACCCAAATGAAGACATCAAAGTATTCTCATTAGAATGACTTGTACAGACTACAGTGGACAAAATGGCCACTAATTCGGAAATATGTTATTTTATTCCCAAATATGGGAACACTGTTGAGTACAAGGGAACATTTGACCACAGCATTGTCCATCTTTTCAGAGATCAGTCCTGTATCATCTGCAAAAAGGGGAACGTACAGTTTTTTACGAGGACTGACATCAGCTCAGCCTAATATGCATGTAATGACATGAATGATGTGAGCAACAAAAAGTGAATGCCAGTTTTACTGACAAAAACATACAAAAGAGTTATATATGCTTAAGTGGGTAGGTAGAAGGTGAATGGTGATCATGATACCTTATAAAGTGCTCTCTTCATGGTATACACACACACACATGATTCAAGTGAAATTATATTTTAAGGACCCACCACGTACCGTGATCCACACATAATACAAAGATCTGAAAGACAGACTTGATAGTTTATGCATATTACATCATCATCATCATATGATGCCATTGGTGGTGGCCATTTAAAGAATGGGAAAAGATGAAGGACGTACCACTGAGCTATTGTTAGCAAATCGATCACGATCTGATGTAGCGCGGAACAATAATAAACAATAACATCACTCTATAGTTGGTATCACAATCGAGCCAACGGACCGGAAAATGGGGATTGAAACCCACAGTTTTTATTCATCATGGATTCCAATTCAAATACTAACTACTAACTGAGCTGACTGGGTGACATGAAATTATATAGAACAGAACGTGCAACTAACTAACTAACTAACTAACTCACTAACTGCTCCCAAATGTTTAACATCAGCTAACTGACTCTTTCAAGTATCTTGCACCTATAAAATATTCCAATCCAATATTTAACAAGTATTGATCAATTGCAAATTAATGTCAAGACTAAGACTGACCATTAAAAAATATCAATAAATTGACAATTAAGGTTTGAACTATGACGTTTTCCCGGTTTTAAAAGAATGCTATCCAGCTATCCGAACAATTCCCAGCAGTGATTGATTTAGGCGAGTTATTATAGCGGGGAAAATGCCACAACGGCACTAAAATTATGCAAGTAACTAACAAACTAGTTACATGTACAGCTAGGGGTACAAGTAGTGAAATGAACTTGTTAATTTGTTGAGATTACTTACTTACTATGCAGAGTGTGTCACATGATGATGAGCTCTAATCTCGGTAATAGACGTCTAATGAATCTAATGGGTCGATTGAATTAGTTAGTTAGTTCGTTAAATGAAGATATGAAAAGGAGGACGCTTTGGGACCTCGTGCATGAATGTAAATGGGAAAAGGATGTGATAGGACGTAAAACAAACTGCTCTTCACAGGATGTCTCCGTATAAAGGAAAAGTCTTATGGAGCTTCTCTGCAGGAATGCTCTCACGGTTTTCACTTGTGCACACATTTGTTTGTGCACAGTCAGTTTCATTACGACCCAATCCGAGAATACATTAATTGACCATTTTAGTTCGTATGGGTGGGTAGTATAATGGTACAAATCATTGTCTTCTAGTTAGTTTTTCGAATTCACGCAACATTTTCATGTAGTAAATCAGTTCGGGTCCAACAAGTTAGTTTGTTAGTTATAGCTAGACAATGAGACACATTTTTAAGTGTATGGGAGATTTCTTTTTGGATAGTTGTATTTGGAGATACTTACTCACTAATTGAAGCAGCAGGGATTATGGAAATGGAATGCTTTATTCACCATGCGATTGGAAGGATTTATTATATTGTGAAAAAGATAGAATGGTTTCCGTATTTGTGGGCAAGATATGTAGAATATAAAATATTGCTAGGTCTTTTTGCTGTAGGTCAGACAATTTGTGAATCATTCAAAATTTGGCTCATTTTAAATTTTACTCGTAAGAGTGAGTCTAGCTATAGGCCAGTTGGCCCGGTCAGTACTCTTAAATTGTTTGGGATAATTAGATTGGAAAAATTACAATAAGAAAATCGTTCTTGATTTGCTAGTAGTAAAGATCTAAAGGCAGCTCAAGAATGCTTTGTAATTAATGTTGTTAATTCAGATATTTAGAAGGACGGTGTGGTGGTAATGCAAATGTTGGATTATTTTATTGCGATCTGAGTGGTCATCTAAGATGAGTAAGGAATACTCAACATGTTTTGAACTGCTGCCGTGTGTTTATAAACTGCTTGGAGCCTGCATCCGCTTATAAATCATTTTTGAGTGAGCAAATGGGTGGTACTAAACGAGCCCAATAACATCACTTACTCCAGCAATTAGTCTATTTTGTTGCATAACTTTATCCTTGTAGTTGGCTCACATTTTTTTCTCCCTGTTGTTTTCCAAGTGCACTAGTATACACTAGATTTTGGGCATTTCCAGTTGACTACTGACTTAATATGCACAATAGTTGTAGTAGTTTGAAACCCAAGGGGCACCAATTTATCACACTACTATTATTTATTCCATTATTGTACACATTTAATGTGTGGTGCAATAATTGACTGGATTTACGAAAGCATGATGGAAACAAAAGAAGCCTTTTAGTGCGCAGTTTTTGATTGATTTCTCTAGATTTGTGCATGCTGTGTACTGTGTAAGTTGTGTTAATCAAAGAATACCCAGAAGATGTGTAGCTTGTTCCTGCAAACTTTATCCTTGTATCCCTGTATTTTAGAGCGCGTAACGATACAAGGTAATTAGTAGACGGTCCCCTATCTCCTGGCTATGTAATTACGCAATCCGAATATTGTAATCCTGATGGAAATAATAATAACGGTACGGTAATAACATTAATGAAAATCCTTCATATTTCCAAAGCACTTTCCAAAGTGTAATTCATTGATGTAATTGCTCCTGGTCACAGAATCATGTGAAATTTAGAATTTTCCATGACAATAATCACTGGGTAGTGCTAATAAACAGCTTGAAGCTTCAATAAAATTAAATGATTCTTTATATTTGGTTGCACTTTGGAAGCCACTTTAAACTAGACGTAGTTTAGTTACATAGCATTCTCTATCACTACTGTTACTATATATTGCCATATTATTGGTGTAGTGTACTCACTATCAGTCAGTATTGACCCGATTCTTTATAAAAAGTTGTTAGTGCTCTAGTGCTCCAAGTTTACATAGTATGCAAAATATTTCCCAGCTTGGACTTACTAAAACGTTTACATTGTGTACAGTTCACAAACGAAACCAGCTAGTATGTATAGCCAGTTAAACAATGGCTGTATGACATGCCACAGAAAATTTGAAATAATTATCTGGTCATCACTAGACTAGTAGTAGTGGTAACGTTGTAGCAAATAATGATCAAAAAGAATCTAAGATGTGCATATATCTATACGTGTTTAATGATTGGGAGATTTGCACAATTTCTTATCCTTATTGCAATTATATATTATATGCACCGAGCAAGTGGTTCTGCCATTAACATGCAAAGGAGGATTGTGAACTTTTTGAACTGTTCACAAAGCCAAGTCTTATGTTTAATCAAGTCCACTAAAAGATGTCTTCATGTGCATTCTCATAAATTCCACATTTTCATATATATTGCCAACTCGGTGGATCAGTTTTCCTCTCATTTCATCAAGCTAGTAACTTTGTACAAGTCTTTTCGTGCATCACAACAAGTTGTTATTCACGAAAACCTGCATTCTGTACAGTACACCTTTAAATTAATGCCATAATGCCATCTTTACTAACCAACGCTACTACCAATTATTTATTAACAGGCCATCATTCGCATAATAAATCTTTATATGCCTTTTTTTGTGTGTGTATCCAATTTTTTCACGTTTCTGCTTCATTTGCAGTGCAGCTTGGCATAACAATGAGTTCTCTGTGGCTCCTATATATCCCTATCGTTGGTATAACTATTTGCATTCATTTCATTTGATAGTCAGAAGGGATGCTGCGGTCATTTCATCTCTCTTTGTACTCTCACAGCTCAAACACACACATGCACACATGCTATCAATCACTTGCAAGCGGCACCTCTCACTGGATCCCGTCATTTTTGGCTAATATTATTATCATGTATTTGTATGCAAATGGATTTCACACTCAACTGCTTCTTGTTTCTCTACAGGTTTCCCCCTTTGGTTTCCCAGAGACAAGTGCGAATTGCAAATACTTCATAGTGCCTGGGCTCAATATCAACTGACTAAATCAATAGAGCTACAGTTTAACGTGTCAAGAAAGCCGTCCCGGATACTTTTCGTCACTCACTCACTGTTGTGTGTGTAAATGTGGACCATTTATAAGTCTACGAGCCAGCAAACTAACTAAAGGGAATTTATGAACACTCTCTATTGGGTTGAATGAGACAAAATTATTACAAACAACTTGTTGATCTGATTTGAGTATACAACTCATATCCATAGTACATTTTTTTAAATTTTGAAGACGTTTTCCCTGTTGCTCGTGTCAAATGCTTCACATCATGTAAGTGTATTTTCTTAGAGTTAATTTCTGTTGTCTCTTTGAGTTGTGAACATTTGTAGCATTTAGTTTAATTAGTGTGTAGTTAGAACAAAAGATGTTTGAATTGAATTATACAGAAGAATGGAAGGGACATGGCAATTTGTTACTTTCTCTACCTATAACTATAACTTTTAGCATCTGACTGACTGTAACTCTTTTGTTTTCAAGTTGCCAAAATGAGGATGCATGTCTTGCAGTAATTTTGTAACTAACCATACCAATCTCAATTAATTATACTTCTTGTTTACTAAACATTGCAATCTCAATAAACACCACTGCTGTTTAATTTAATTGGTAGTTACGTGGCATGCATAGTATAGGAGTGGTAGTTAGTGAGTTAGTCAGTAGGTATGAGCAGATCTCCCATGTCATTCCATTTAATTGGACCCCTTTGATATGCTTGTTTGTAATGCAGGTGTCATCCAAACTAATTAAAAGGGAGAGCCTGTATATTTTTTCCTGACTCGGAGATTGGGTCCAACAACTGAGATTTTCAATGCCGACCGATCCACTTCGACTTAATATGATGAGCTCCAAAGAAGTAAGTGAATTATTTTGTGCCTACTTTGTGATTCAACTATGGTGGACTACCTCACCAACTATTTAACTAACTACATCCGTGGATTGTTAATGTGCTAATTAAAATATTTTATTTGCACACAGCATGTGGGTGTTCTGTGCAAATTTTAAAAAAATTCTGGGGAAAATCTTTTGTCATATTTTTAATATTTAATACTCATAGTATAATACAAGCTGTCATCATAATTTTGCACTCTAATTAATTCCCCACTTGATTCCATTTGGGGAGCCGTTTTGTCCGCATCTTTGATTTACGGTTATTATAGCAATGTATAGTTCAAGTACCATTTATTCAACTTGTATTATAAAGTCGGTACAATTCCACTATTGCTTATAATACCAAGGTGATTTTTCAGTTTGTAAAATACATTATTTAGCTGCTGCAATTTTGCATATCATTACAGTTCTTTTATACCATCACAAAGTTTCACGGCCACATATCTTACATTTAATGCTGCAAGGAAATCTTATCCGTCACTATAGTTATTAAGTATTATTTGAATGCAAGGAATGGAATGTGTAAACTTTGAGTCAGTCCCATAATATCATAAACCTCAACTCATTATTATTTATTAGGTGGTCACTACGTTTTATGCCCTAGCATCTATCAACTTTAATAAACATTTGGATATTTCACGAACATGGACTGCATAATATTCCTGTTTGAGCTGCCAGTAGTTCTGTAATTATCATGTATTACGGGTATGTAGAAAAGAGAAGTCCATTTTTTCTTTGACTAAATATTTGCACAAGCCCACCTTCCAAGTTGGATCAGTTGGTTTTGCCCACTCTGTGTTAAACACAGGATCATGAGAGCTAGGCAAGTTGGTAATCATAATTTATCATCTGGATTCCTGGGAACACACGAGACGAGAACAAAAGAAAACTATAACGCTATTCACCAGCTAACTAACTAATGTATCATAAGTATACTGTGAACAAAACAACACAACTACAATTTGTACGCTGTGCATCTCACGTTCCATGCAAATGTACACAACCAAAAGTGGTACAAACAAGCAGCACTCATGTAATAAAATGGGACATGAAAAAATCAACATGGTTGGCTATGGACCAGGACCAAAAATGTAGAGTTCATGTGGGTCCAGTCTATAACGTGATGCGAAGCGATTTTGGTTGCGCAAAAATGTCCATATTCCTGTACAGCAAAATCAAAAATCTGAGTTAGACAAACCTATGATTAAGGATATACAATACCATATGACTTACAAATTATTTTAGCTTATTGTGTATTCATAATTGAATTTGCATATAATCGTGAATTGGAGAATAATTACCGGATTCTGCGAGTGAAAAATGGGAACGAAAAAATATTTTCGTGGGAATCAAACGGCAATTTGAAGACTACTCGTGAACTTGTATTATCGTTTCAGTTAGATGCCATTGGTGCGTGAAAGTATTCTATGTTCACTTTTTTGAACAAATTTGCTCCATGCTAATTAGATGTCACTGACTAACTAACTAACAAACCATCTACCAAAGAAAAGCAAATACAAATAATGAATTAGTGACGCCAAGCATCCTCATTCACGTTTTCCTATGTTGTTTGCTTTGTCTATGGTGTGCTGAAATCTACTGTTAGGTACTCCGTTGCTTCGTGTGTTGTGAACAGTCATTGCAGTTTTTTTTTTGAATCGTGGTGCAAGCCCCATTGATTCTGTCACATCCAATAATTCATTCATTCATCACAATGGACGCTCCCAATAGTCAGTCACACTCACACCAACTACCTAACTAAATGGTGATAATAACAAATGATACGGTGTGTAAAGTTGTTTTAAGTAGGTTGTAAAAGAGGATGGCTTCTTGATGTCCCATTTGCTCCACTGATTGATTCCCTATATGTAATAACATAAAGGACATCAGGTATTGGAACTGGAATCAGCATTTTGTTTTACACCTTGACATTTTGGATTCGTTGGTAAATGGGAGTGCAGAAATCCAAATCCATGGCTGTTATCTTTTATTTCTGTTAAAATGAAAACAACTTCAATCATGCGTGCGTTGTGATACGTGTTTCACTACCATGGATGAACAAATTGTCGTATTTTCTTACTCACTGACTGAGAGTTGAGAAGATTTGTAGAAAGAGTGAAAATGATATGATTATATTTGACTGATTTGTTCGATCTACAATTCTTTGGACTGTAGGAAACTGACGGATGATGAATGAATGAGCGACAGATGAGCTCACTTGTGTGATACACCGCCCTCAATTTTTTATTCTCTCCATCTCACATATATTCCGGGGGCTTCAAATATGACCGCCTGTGTTTTGAAGACAGCTTTGTGGCTATCCGTAAATCTAGTTCTTGACCCATGCTCAAAGGGGATACTGATTCCGCTACAAAATTCCATTTGATTGCGCTTTCAACAGTTTTGTAATTCCCAACCCTTGTTCTGCTCCCAAGTTATTGAGGATTGACAAGGAATACAAAATTTGTGGAATTCGTACCGTACCATCTGGACGAACCATAAACTTCACGTTTACGGCTTTTGTTTCGTGTTTTTAAGCAAGTCTGTTGACTCTTAAATCCTGTATCAAGATGAAACTGCGTTGCGGCACTTCTCTTTGTGGAATTCAAATCATTTTTCTCAGACGTCATAAAAATATTGGTGCATATTAATACCAATTGGATTGGATTCTACACTGTAGGACAAGGGGCATAGTTTATTGGAACCCTCCCTGCACTTCACAAACTGTCATATTCGTTCCTCATGGACTGGATTGTGCCAGTAATTGAAAGCACTCCTCATTGCACGTTTAGCATTATTGATGATCCAAGATGAAAACTCCAGATAAAATCATGTGCCAACTCATGTTCTCTTCCCCAATATCCCGTACGTACACACAAGCTGTGTCTATAGCAGTTTCTTATGCAAATCCCAAGCTAGCCCTGTACACATTTGTTCAAGTTTGTTTGCAGTATTCTTTATTGACTACTTATTTACTAGCTAACTAACTAACTAACTAACCAGTACTACTAATTGAATCAAAGTGACCCGTCGTGGGTGGAGCACTTTTTGTCTTCTTTTTATCATTGTCATCATCAAAAGTTTACTAATATGTACACTGGGCAACGCACTTAATGGTTATTACTAGTCTATATATTGGTTACTATAGTCTATACTTGCCGTAATGTTGGCCATTCTGAGTGAGTCAGGTAGTTGGATACAGTAATGACCAGAGGAAATTCCCTGTGATTTCCATCTTCTTCACGTATGATTTGTTATGATGCATTGCATTGTTGATTTCTAATATACATACATTTAATGATGCTATCTTTTTTCAGACAAGTTCATTTTTCTGTGAGTTTGTAACGTAGGAACTAACAACTACACCCTACATAAATGTATGGTGAACTCACCACATGTGGAAAATATTATGTAGGGGTTAAAGACAGCAGTTGGTGACCATTGTGGTGACACAGAGATAGCAGTAGAGTGGCACAAAAAAGTATCCCTTTTGTGCCATATATGTAAAGAGAATATATGGAGAATTCTATTAGAAAAAGAGTAATTGTTTCACCTGTGTAATTAAATGTAATTGCAATGCAGAGAACGCTTTTTCTCATTTCAAGGCACTGTTGTGGTATAAATGTGTGGAATCAAATTATTATTATTATTGCTATCATTATTATTACTGGGTTGGTATAGCCTCACCTTTTTTCAGAAGTCGCAACACAGGAAGGATTTTTTTTTCAAAACTATAAATTCGTGAGCATCACACCTTTCTGTGAGGAAATTTTTATGAATGTTGTTTGTGGTAGTAATTCACTACTGACATTACGTAATATTCAATAATTGTGAGGTGGACATGGTAGCCCAAAGTTGAAGCTGCTATACAATGGAAGGTAAAATTAATTTAAATATGAAGAGCCATTGCTTTTACGTGATGTGAGTTAAAATTGTCGATAATTTATTGACGTTCTGATGAAGATGTCCCTGCAAAGTAAACTAGCATTGTTATCACAACCTGTCCATGGGACAATTGCTTTTGTCCCACAGCGACTACCCAAATTAAAGCTCGTAGTTTACCACTCTTGTAACTAACTAACTAATGGTTGAGATTTGGTACTGCTACTGCGTTAGTTATAGTTACTGTCAATTAATGTTCCCTTGAGTTCACAGCAGTACAATATTGTAACTATATAGAGATCTACAGTGTATGTGCAAAGTTGCAGGCAGACCTCATTGGCTCACGATAACAATAATAACCTTGCACAACTCTATGAAATGCAAGTATTAATAATTGCTCACTACCAATTTGTCTTTACCTTTCATAATAATGTAAGATATTTTTGACAACTCAAGGTATCTTCTTCTGTACAGTGGGAGTGGGCACAATTTATGTCCCCTAATTCATTAAACTTGCACAAAGCATGGAAGACAGCATTGGCTGAGAGTTAATTTTTTGGACAAGTTCCCTTATCAGCAGCAACCATCAAATGAACGGTATTAAATATAGTGCTGAGAATAGTGAGTCCAGCTCTTTCTGTATTATAGACAGTTGGTTAGTGGTCCACTATTACTACAGAAAATTAAATTCACGTTCGACCAACGCACCCAATCAATAATAAACCTCAGCAAGAGGGTATTACGACGAAGCCGGGTGATAAGGAATTATTTATATTAATATTACAAAAAACCAGTAATAATAATTAGGGGTTTTTATCGTTTTTCGGTAGTCTCATCGGCTAGTCTTTCTCTGTTCACCAACTGGCAATCGCAAATGGAATCATCAATCAACATTATTTTGATTTTCGCGCCAACAATAATACTACTACAAGTCATTCCAGTAAACTGATCAGATGACCAAAAAATTACCCTAACATTTCAAATTGAAACATTTAATTACAAAATTAAACCATTTTGACCACGGTTGGGGTTATTCTAAAACCTGTCTGAAAACTGCGCACACAACTTTTACCCCGTTCCAAACAGAGTTTACTAACACAAATTTTAATCTTGCGTTTTCAGGTGATTTTAGCTTTAACATGTGGAGCATAGGGCGCTCCCGTTTCTGGTAATTCTATTACTCCGCCTTCGGCTTCGTAATAATGTAAACGGAACATCAATTTGGAGGCATCTATACATTGAGTGTACATTAGTGGTAGCATGTTTACCATGTCATTGCATCCACTTGTTTGTCCAAAAAACAACTTGAACGTGCAAAACAAGAATAAAAGAGGTGTGCGTCTTTTAATAAATGGTTTGAAGTCTGTAATAATAATGTGTCCACTTGAGATTCTATCTTGTATACGAGCAACAACTATCAATTCATTACACTACCAATATATTGGGGAATCTGTTGTTAGTTAGTTGGTTAATTATTGGTCGACTTGGGAACCTTTTTTCTAAAGGAAGCTCGTTTCACATTAGATTAATTGGTCTTTAATGTTTATTGTAACATGATTGTACCTTGGCATGAATACAAGGATTATAATGTATCCAAAAAAACTACCTGTATGAACAGCTTTAGATCTGTAGTTAGTTAGTAATTATATCATAATGGGTACACCGTTACCTCTAGTAAGTTTGTACGTTAGGCACTTATCTTTAATAAATATAATGGCAAGTTGAATTAAAAACTTGGCACTGCCGATTCCTAATCTCTCTACAACTCTTTACAACTTGTGCATACAATTAAAAATCTGATCTTTTTTTTCAGGCGGAATGTCCTCCAATTCAAATGGAACCTGTTGACTTGACTGTCAACAAATCGGAGGATGGGAGACGACGGAAATGTGAAAGTCCTGAAGACGGGTCCGCATCCTTTTTGGGCTCCTCCTCTACTGACTCTTCGGAGGACTCATTTCCTTCCAGTAGTGGCAGTAGTTATCTCTCCACATGGAATCCTGCATCTTTGAGTTGGACCACCAGTAATGCTTGCATTGACCTCAGGATCAAAAAAAAAGGTAAGCGCTCACTTAACTGGGGCTCACTTTCGCTATTTGCTTCATTATGCATGTGTAGTTAGTAGCTAGTTAGTGCAATTGTAGTAGTTAGTTTGTACTAGCAAATAGGCCGGGCTTCGCCCGGCAATGTGCTATGGTGCACGCAGGTTTGAGTGAGTTAAGTTCGTGAAAAAGTTTAGCGTCAGTGTTTAGTGTTTAGTTATTTTTGCATCATAAATTGCATAATCAGGATGACGATAGCAAACTCAATAATCGGTTAATAGAAAATTAGAACAACTCATTTGTGTTAAAACACCAAGCACTCTAGCACGGAAAGCCGTAGCCAGTTTTTTCTTTGGTGTGCTTAATATCTATCTTAATATATGCAGTATCTATATATAAATTTCTGTCCCAAAGTCTGCAGAAAAAGCGTTGAAATCGCCACTAATTCCTCCGATCACTCATTAGGTATTAAAAAAAATTACTTACGATAATCACTCATTCAAATGTAAAAAATTCAATGAGGTTCACCTGAAAAAATATGTTGATAAATGTTTTGCAGATTTTGTACTTGTACCCTCTTTCCGGGGGAAATTTTTTCTTGGTTTCCAAAGTGTTTTTTGAGTAAGTATTCAAAATTATATATTTTTAACTGGGATTCCCAACTGTTTTCATACCCTTTCTGTCCGAGATTATTAAATTCGTTGAGCTTTTAGTGTATAGACAGTGGCACTTCAGTTTGGCTAACTAAGTCAAATTAGATGATCTCGTAACAGCTCTATGCATATATGCTATATCAGTAGGCTCCATCATGACAAGCACCTATTGATTGATGTTTGGAGCATCAACAAGTCTCCTAATTATTGACAGAAGATTCAAGATCGTTAAAGTTTTTTTTTGAGGAAGCATTAAAAATTTGTCACTTGCAGATTTAGATGAGCTACAATTCATATAAATGTAGCGACTCCACTGTGTTGATGATTTTTTTATTGATTTCATAGCTCTTGTTTACGTCGTAAACTGGTCAGGAAAATTGACTTTGATTGCAATAAAATTATGTGAATTATTTGGCAGCATTAAATTTTAGTGCTCAACTAAAGCTGTATAGAGGTGACAATAAGTGGGTTCATAAAGAACAAGTCATGCATGTAGATATAATGCTAGGACGCAGTATTTTGCTTGGAAACGAACATAATTATGGAAATGATGAGACTAAAAGATAATGATGAAGATTTTAGAAACTCGTATGCATGCAAGGAATATTTAGATTTTATGGCATCGGTCATGATTGACTTTATTGAGAAATGAAAAACTGCTTGAAGCATTTATATTCACTTTTTAACACGACTAGTTGTTTGTACAGATCAAATAGTGGATGATGTGCGTCCATAAAATCTAGTTTGTACTCTTAAAATCAAGTGCAGGTAAAGGTTTGTGGAAAGTTGACATGTGTGAAGATTTTTATTATGTTAGGAGGCAAGTGAGATGATGCGTTTTCTAACCAACTAAACAAATGTTTTGACTGCATGGTTTCCTTTACATTTGCACTGCATTAAATCCTTCCCTTTAGTAAGTTAGTCCCACTGAATATTTGAATACTTCTTCATAATGTCCATTCATTACGTTTTTGTTAAGCCGGTTTAATAAAGTAGGCATACCTATTTAATAGAAAATAATCTTGACCTCCTTTGGTTATAACTATGGCGCACAGGAAGTCATGGAAATCCATACTTCCGGTTCACACATTCACTCACCTAGCTCTGTTCATCTGTTTGCAACTTGTTGCATTTATGAGCCCAAATATACGACGGGCACATTGGTATCACTTTCACTTCTTCCGGTCCAATATTAAACATGGTACTACTTTCTTAACTAACGTAATGTCCTCACCATTTACATTCAGATACGAAAAAAATTGGAAAAGATACATTTTTTTGCAGCCAGGTATAAGAATTGGGTAGTGTGGTTATTTTCTAAAAAATTAATAATAATAATGAAACCTATTGAAAAAAATTACAAGGTAGCGTAGCATTTTTTTTTGTACCTATTGAGTTCATTACTTGCTATATTTTCACAGATAAGAATGACGTCCATTCTGTATGTTTCTTTTGACTGGTTACATTGCATGTCTCCGATTCCCAAATTTCGTAAGAGAGTACAGATTGAAGTAAGATTTAAACGGCAAACTAAAAATTTTCTCATGAGAACTCAGCCACAATGAAGTAAGAATGAACGATTGGAGTTGATTTGACTTTGTCTGTACAAAACAATTCCCTTGCGTGCTCCATTTGGTGTGATTTTCAATGTTATTTTTTCATCATTTCACAGGCCAGATAATAGATGGGTGGTCTCACCTTCTCACAATCATATGGGCAGTAATAAATAGTTACGCATATTTGATTCTTCCAGGTTCCACCTGAATGCATTCCATTGTGTGCAAAGTTGGATATTAAATTCACTTTGGTCAGCTATTTTTCTTCCCTGTATCTCATCTCTTAAGAAAATATGATTAGACGGATGAGCAATTACTTGCTAATGAGAGGTATACACAAGAACAACAAAAAACACTCTTTAAGCTATGCAAGGTGCCACAAAGTTGTACTTTGCAGAACCTTGTTTTACCATGGCGAGTATTTTTTTACACGCCATTATTTGGTTCGTATACTTACTTATAGATTACATTAGCGAATGGCAAACAGGATACAGAAATGAGAGTTGAATCTTCAATTAGAATGTTAATGGGTCCAGCTTGTTGCGAGTAATGCGTGTGTTCCTCACTAAAGATGAAAGATAATGGTGATTTGGTTTCCCCTTTGAATGCAAGCGACACTAGATAGATTGTTGGTTAGTTGAAAACTAGGGGAGTGCATAGTATGTTACGTATGTGCACTACTAACATAAAATGTACAGTCTTGGTGATTTAGATTGCTTAAATTATTGTGCGCAATTTCACCTATGGCGTTTATTTGCTCAAAATGCGTGTAATGATGAGCAAATGACGCATATGCATGAAAACTGTGAGTGGTGTGGTCCATGCAAATCACCCTACTTATGGGAATGAAAACCGTGAACAAACGTATTTCATCGCATCAAAATATTATGCATTTTTGCATCTCCTAACAAACGTACCAACAAGTGCACACATTTTTAATCATTTAGCGTCAATCATATTATCTCCGTTATTGCATAATTACTAATTAACTGTGAAATTATCCGCAGTAATGGTTATAATGCAAATTCTGCTTGTAAATAAGTTATGGCAATTGAGTTCAGATGTACACTCTTAGGGTCACTAGCTAATTAAATGTGACTCAGATGAGGTTATCGCAAAGTTTGGCAATTTTTCACCCAATCATCTTCCTATAATGTACCCAAGTTAAAAACGAAGAGATTACATTCCAAGCGTACCTACAATATTCAACAAAATCTGAACGGAATCTCAAATCATGTGTACCTAAAATCCATACCAGGTAAGGATCTAGGACCAGGACCCATACTAGTTAGTAATGACAAGGCTGTTCAACTTGAATCCTCATGAGAACAGCTATATTCGCACTATTATTACTACAGCACATGATTAATACAGAATTTGGCTCACCTTTATAGACATAAGATCAACTATCCCACGGTCTCAATCCTTTGGTCAGTTCAGTCAGTAACGTCATACATCATACCTATTGGATTTGAAATATTTTTTCAAGCTACACTAATAACTATAACTGTAGGGTGTATCATGTGCCGCCTTTTAAGAAAGAATGCCAAGAGATGTACCTGTACAATATTTTTGAGAGTTTGGGTTGTTAGTTTGGCTCACTCATCTCATCTTCACATGTATATTATTGATTGGGAGAGAGAGCGCGCAGCGGTTACATCACGTTGTACAAACTAATCCATACGGACATATACAACACCCAGATAATGTGCACTTTTTTGTCCTCTCTAATGCATTATTATAAATATTATCATTAGTTAGTTAGTTAGTTAGTTAGTTGGTAATGTGCCTAACTAAGCTTGTTCGGTGAGGTCCACATCGTGACACGGCAACTACAACAGGCTTACAATATTTGGTCATTATGTTCCACTCCCTCTCTCACATATT
>Ga0210040_10000889_pt1 | contig 47714 bp, 36 predicted proteins | sample CryGeyCG12114_NA_FD_185462 | JGI IMG/M metagenome (GOLD analysis project Ga0210040, IMG submission 185462) | Groundwater microbial communities from aquifer - Crystal Geyser CG19_WC_8/21/14_NA (SPAdes) (version 2) | ecosystem: Environmental > Aquatic > Deep subsurface > Groundwater | place: USA...
CCAGTGGCATCGTCGCGGCGGCGCAGGCGGAACAATGAAGAAAGCCGCGACGGGTGAGCCCGTGCGTATGGCTGCCGTTCGGATCCTCTTGCATGTCCGCTCCCATTCGTATGATTATATGCCTAGCGCTAGCGTTAGCGGATGTCGATGCTTCGCCGGGTCAGCAGACGCACCGGGCCAAGCAGGCCGGCGGGATCGGGTTTGACGCCCGGACCACCTGGCAGCCAGGGCTGACCCTTGCGGAGCAGCGGCACCACGAAGCTCTTCCGCTCGCCCTCCGGCTTGCCGAAATCGCCGATCAGCCGGTTGCGCCAGGTGTTGGCGACATCGATCTCGACCAGGTTGCGCCCGGCGCGGACATGCGCGGTCACGTCGAACAGGAACGGTGGCTTGAACAGGCTGCCCACGGTTCTCCCGTTCAGCCGCACCGTGGCCAAACTTTCGACGCGGCCGAGATCGAGCAGCAGCTGAAGGTCGGGGGCAAGCGGCGGCACCTCGATCATCGAGCTGTAGGTCGCGACGCCTGAGTAGAAGCGCAGATCGGGGTCGGCCTGCTCCGTCCATGGCGCAAGACTGGTCAGCCGCACCGTCCGGGGAGTGGCGAGATGCTCGGCGAAGCGCACCAGCCAGGGGCCGGGGATGGCGAGCGGGGCGGGCACAGCCGGGACGACCGCCGTTCGAACCCCTTGATCGGTACGCACCTGCCAGCTTCCAGGCGCGGCAGCGCTGAGCCGCAAGGTGCGACCGTCGCGGCGAAGCTCGGCGCCCGCCGGCTTGATTTCCCGAGCCGCGCCGAACCCTGGGGCGCTGTCGCCAAACACCAGAAAGGCCGAGCCGTGGCGATCGAGGCGCAGCGGCACGCGGGTGACGCCTTCCGCTTCCGTCCACTGCCCAAGCGGCGTCACCGTCCCACGCTCCGCGTCCCACAGCTCCGGCGCACGGCCGGTGGCGCGCACGCTGGCCGTGAAGCTCACGGCGTCCCCCCGCTGGTTGCTGAGAAAATACGCGTCCCAGCCGGCTCCCTGCCGATGGGTCCATTCGATGCCGCCAGCATCGATGAGTACGTCGGGCCGCAGACCGAGACTGGCGAGCATCGGCGTGAGGTCGGCGTGAGGCCGCACTCGGCCGCCATCCCATAGCTGCTCGGCAACACGCCGTACCTCCATGTCGGCAGCGCGGCCGCCGGCCAGGCTCGGCGAAGCGGTCGGGCGCGGGCCACATATCTGCGCGCCGGCGCGCGCCAGCTCGGCGATGCGTGCGGCCAACTCCGGCGTCATGCGATCCGTCTCCGGCAAGACGAGCAACCGATAGCGCGCCCCGCCCGGCAGCACGATCCAGCCGTTCTCGACCCGCGCGAGCCGCAGCAGCACATCGCGGTTGATCGAGTCATAGGCATAGCCCTGCGGCAGCGCGGGCCGGAGCTGGCGTGGCAGCAGCGCGCGTGTCGGCACGTCCTCGCCGATGAAGTAGGCGATGTCCGCTACCGCCCGGCCTTGCTGCAACAGCGCCTGCGAGCGGCCGAGATAGTCGAACCAGCTGCGCCCCGGCTCCCACCAGCTCTGCAGGTAGTTCACCTGCGAGCCGATGCCGTTCAGCGTCATACCCGGGCCCCGGTCCGGGAATGGCTGCATCGCCCAGACGTGGAGCATGAACCGATTGATGCCTTCGCACCAATTGTGGTCGGCGAGCGGCTTCCAGGTCGCCGGCTGCTCGGTCCAGTCCATCAGCGATTGGGTGAACGACTCCGCCCCGATCACCTGCCGGCCATAGATGCGGCCGCCCGACACCGCGTCCTTGATGTCGTTGGGCTTGTCGTTGCGCGGGCTCTTCACCCAGAATTCGCCCATCGGCATGTCCACCGACCCGGCATAATCGAGCCCGTCGACGGGAAAGGTCGGGCTCGCTGGCTCGCTTGAGAAACGCACGCCATCGCGGCGGGTGCGCTCCGCCAACGTTCCGTAAAACACCTCGCTGGCAAGCTCGGCAATGGTGCGGCGTACGTCGAACAGCACGCGCTCCGTGGCATCGGCACTGTCGAGCGGCACGCCGGCCATCACCGGCAGCCAACGGCGCAGGTCATAGCCGCGCCGCTGGCGGAACGCGTCGGCAAAGCCCGGCGACCAGTTCTGCGTGCCCGCTTCCCAGCTGTCGACATGCAGCCAGGTGATCGCGCGGCCGAGTGTGCCGAGCCGGTCGCGGACCTTGCCGAACCAGCCGTCATACTGCCGGTTCACCGCCTGGGCGTCGAAGCGGCTGCATTCCAGTCCCTGGCCCGCGCCGGCCGCCGAGTTGCCCTTGCCGGTCGTGGTGTAGCCGAGGCGCAGCAGCCGCCAGCGGCCGCGCGGCGCCTGCCAGCGCAGCCGCCCGTCGCCGCCGAGCCGGTCGGACACGTCGACCACCGTCGCTGCCCGAGTGCAGTCGGCGTCGGGCAGGTCCGCCGCCGCCAACCGCCGCGCACGGCCCCATTGTTCGCCATTCTTGACCGGAAGGCTCTGCACCGCCGGCATCGCCGACAGCGTCAGGCTCGACAGCTTGAGCGCGGTATCCTGCCCGAAATCCCGCTCCTCCTCATAAGCGAAGGGGCCTTCGGGGCGGTGGACGAGCCGGAATACGCGCGCGGTGGTCGGCGGCAGCGCATGGGTCAGCGTCGTCATGTCGGTCTGCCAGCCGTGCTGCGGATAATCGAGCCGTCCGACCGGGCGAAAGCTCACGCCGTCGTCGCTGGCTTGGACCCACAGACTGTTGGCGGCCCGGTACACGCCCGCTGAATAGCCGCTGGTGGCATGGGCGGTGCGCACCGTCACCGAGCGCAGCGTGAACGGCGCGTCGAAGGCGAACTGGAACCAGCCGCCCCGTTCAGTTTCGACGACTTGGTCGAGATTCGCCGGATCGGCGAGCTTGGCTAGGCTGGTGACGGGCAGATCGCTCGTCACCCGTGCCCGGCGGCTGGCGCTGGTCTCCTCCCACCCGGGCCCGAGCGGCAGCGCCAGCGTGGCGATGTCGCGGTAATAGTCGAGCGTCGCGGTTGGCTGCGCGAGCTGCACGTCGACGGCGCCGCCATCGACCACCTGCTCGGTCCACACCAGATGCTGCATCGACAGCTCGGGCGTGATCCACGGGCCACTCGCCGTCGCCCAGCCGTCGCATGCATTGAGCGCCAGCTCGACGCCGAGCCGATCCGCTTCCTTGGCTGCATGCGCGACCCGCGCCCACCAGGTCTCGGTCAGCGCGTCGGCGGGCGGGGTGACCAGCGGATGATCGCCCGCCTTGCCGATGCTGAACATCACCGCGGTGCCGATCCCCGCCTTCTTCATCTCCTCCAGATCGCGGGTGATCCCTGCGTCGGTGACCGCGCCGCCCATCCAGTACCAATAAACGCCGGGACGGGCGCGCAGTGGCGGCTCGGCAAAGGCATGGGCCAGATCCGCCGAACCGGCGGTGGTCGCCGCAAGCACCGCGCTCGCCGGCAAAGTGCCGCCGACCAGGGTCGCGGCCGTGCCGGCTCCGATTACTTCGCGCCGTTGCCAACCACCCTCGCCCACGCGCAATCTCCTTTTGGCCCGTCGCAAGCGGGCTATGGTGTGTGTCACCATGGGCCTTGCCACGGCAAGCCTGTTCTTCATATCATAAGACTAATAGGAGGAGGAGCGGATGCGGGCGATCAAGGCCCTGGTGCTGGGCTTGGCCCTGGCAGGTTCGGTGGCGGCGTCACGGACGCCCGCTTCACCGACCTACGCGCCACCGACGCTGGGCTTTGGCGTTGCCTGGTATCCGGAGCAATGGCCGGAGCAGCGCTGGCCCACCGACCTCGACACCATGCGCACCGCGCACATGAACGTGGTGCGGATCGGCGAATTCGCCTGGAGCCGCATGGAGCCCGCGGACGGCCGGTTCGACTTCGCCTGGATGGACCGCGCGATCGCGGCCGCCAGCGCGCGCGGGCTGAAGGTGGTGCTCGGCACGCCGACCGCGGCGCCGCCCGCCTGGCTTACGGCCGCGCACCCCGACGTCCTGCGCGTCAACGAAGACGGCAGCGTCGAAGGTCATGGCGGCCGCCGGCAATTCTCCTTCGCCAGCGCGACCTACCGCCGCTACGCCCGCCGCATCGCCGCTGCCATGGCGGAGCGCTATGGCCGCAATCCGGCGGTGATCGGCTGGCAGATCGACAACGAGGTCGGGCCGCCCTCGTTCGACCGCGAAGCCCAGGCGCTCTGGCACGGCTGGCTCCAGCGCAAGTACGGCACCATCGCAGAGCTCAACCGCCGCTGGACCACGCAATACTGGAGCCAGCATTACGACAGCTTCGATCAGGTGCCGCTGCACGCCAAGGGGCAGCAGAACCCCGGCCTGCTTCTCGACTTCGACCATTGGGCGACCGACACCTGGACCGATTATGTCGGCAATCAGGTGACCGCCATCCGCGCCGCCGCCAACCCGCGCCAGTTCATCACCACCAACACGATGCACTGGAACACGGGCTTCGACCATTTCACCATGCACCGGCAGCTCGATCTCGCCGCATGGGACAATTACATCCCGGACGGGCGGCCCGACTGGCTGGAGAACGCCGCCAATCACGACCTCGTCCGCGGCCTAAAGCAGCGCAACTTCTGGGTGATGGAAACGCAGCCCGGCCGCGTCGACTGGGTGGCGGTGAACCGCACGCTCGACCCCGGGCAGATGCGCGAGATGGCGTGGCAGGCGGTCGGACATGGCGCCGATGCCTTGCTCTATTGGCAATGGCGCAGCGCGCTGAATGGGCAGGAGCAGTATCACGGCACCCTGTTGGGCGCCGACGGCACACCGTTGCCGATCTTCCCCGAGGTGACGCGCATCGGCGCCGAGTTCGCCAAGGCCGCACCGCTGCTGGCGGGCACGGCGCCGCGCTCGCAGGTCGCGATGCTGTTCTCCTATGACAATGTCTGGGCGATCCGGCTGCAACCCCACCACCGTGACTTCGACCCCATCCGCGAACTGGTGGACTGGTACAAGCCGCTGCGCACCCGCGCGCAGGCGGTGGACATCATTGCACCCGATGCGGCGCTGTCACGCTACCCGCTGGTGGTCGCGCCCAGCCTCAACGTGCTGACGGCAGCGCAGGCGGAGCATCTCGCGGCCTATGTGCGCGCGGGCGGGCATCTGGTGCTGGGCCCGCGAACCGGCATGAAGGACGACGCCAACGCGCTCTGGCCCAACCGCCAGCCCGGGCCGCTCGCCCCGCTGGTCGGCGCGCGCGTGTCGCAGTTCTACGCGCTCGACGCGGCCGTCCCCACGACGGGAGAACTCGGCAGCGCCACCGCGTCGATCTGGGCCGAGGTGCTGGAGCCCACCGCAAGCGATGTCCGGGTGATCCAGCGCTACGGCGCCGCGAACGGCTGGCTCGACGGGCAGCCTGCCGCGGTAACGCGTCAGGTCGGCCGCGGCACCGTGACCTATGTGGGCGCGTGGTTCGATGCTGCGACGCTGGACCGCCTCGCCGCCGCCGTGCTGAGCGACGCACGAGTAGGAGCGATCCTGCCGGGCACGCCCGAAGGCGTGGAAGTCGACGCTCGCGAGAGTGCCGGGGGGCGGCGCTTGGTGGTGCTGATCAACCACACTTCCGCGCCGGTCCGCCTCACGCTTCCTTCCGGCGCCCGGCCGGTGGTCGGCGACTATGTCGAGGGCGCCCTGCCCGCCCACGGCGTCGCCGTGGTCGACTGGCCCCGCGTTCAGGCGGGCGCGAGAAAGCGGTAGCGCCCCGAACCGACCACCAGTTCCAGGACGCCATCCACCGCCCGGCTCGACCGCACGCCGCGAGCGGCGGCCGCCGGGCCGTTCCCTTCGCGCACCGCATCCGGGCGCGTGGTCGGGACCCGCACGGTTGCCGTCGCGCCCGCGGGCACGGTGGCGTCGAGCGCCAGTGCAGCGCCGCGCCGCTCCCACCGGCACTCGATCTGGCCGAGCACGGAGCGGTAGCCTGCGCCCGCCGATCGCACGTCCCCTACCGGGCGCGGCGCCAGCGTCAGCACCCGCTCCGGCGCGCCGGCGGCGAAGTCGACGCGGACGCCGGCGAGCGACTGATAGAGCCAGCCCTCACCATGGCCGAGCATGAAGTGGTTGAGCGACTTGGTCGGGTTCGCATCCCAGGATTCGGCCAGCGCGGTGGCGCCATGCGCGAGCTGATAGCCGTAGCTCGGCCGATCGGTGACCGACATCATGTCGAACATCACGTCGTCGCGTCCGCCCGCGCTCAGCGCGTCCACCACGTAATGGAAGCCGACATCGCCCGCGGTGACGCCGTTGCCCGTTGCGCGAATGGCGGCCACCAGCCGCTTCATCGCAGGCTCGCGCTCGGCCGCCGGCACGATCCCCAGCGCAAGCGGCATCGCCTGCGCCGTCTGGCTGCCCGTATCGAACAGGCCGTCGCCCTTGGCGAAGCGTTGCAGGAAGGTCCGCGCGACCGCCTTCGCCTGCTGCTCGTAGCCAGTTGCCTCGGCGGCCGCGCGGCCAATCACCGCCGCGATCCTGGCCGCGGTCATCAGCCCCTCGTACCAGACCAGGGTAGCCGTCACCGGGCGGCTGGTGAGCTGGGATGGCCCCGGGTCCTTCGGCCCGACATCGTACCAGTCGCCCATGCCGAAATCGAGCAGCCCGTCGTTCACCTGCGTGGCCAGATACGCAAGGTAACGCTGCATCGCCGGATAGCCCCGCTCCAGCACCGCCGGGTCGCCATAAGTGCGATACGCCGCCCACGGGCTGAGCACCGCCGAGATCCCCCATTCGGGCGAGTTGCGGTAGATCATGTCGCTGCCGTCGGCGTTGATGAAGGCGACATATTCGGGCGCGATGCCCGGCACCATGCCGTCCGCCTGCTGCGCGTCGGCGATGTCGACCACCAACTTCTCGTACAGGGTGATCGCGTCGCGGTTGCACAGGATGGTGCTGGCGTTGAGGTAGTTCTGCTCAAGCCAGCCGAGCTTCTCGCGATGCGGACAGTCGGTCAGCACGCTCATCATGTTGCTACGCACCGACTGGTTGATCATGCCGTGAATGCGGACGAACAGCGCGTTGCTGCTGTCGAACTCGCCGACGGGTGCCATGTCGGCGTGGATGAACTGGCCGGTCGCCGAGACCACCTCCACGCCCGGATCGGCGGTGACCTGCAGATACCGGAAGCCCTGATAGCTGAAGCGCGGCACGAAGCGTTCGTCACCACGCCCGGCGAGCACGTAGGAGAACGACACGGCCGCATCGGGCCGCGCGTTGTAGCTGCGCTGATTGGGCAGCCCGTCGGGCCCAAGCGCCTCGCCGGGCAGCAAGCTGACCTTGGCGCCCGCCGGCCCGCGCAGCACCAGTTCGGGGCGCCCCGCGAAGTTCTCGCCGAAATCGTACACGGCCACGCCCGCGCGCGGATGGGTGACGGTGACCGGCTTCAGCCGCTCGGCAACGACGATCGGCGGCACGCCCTGCGCGCGCAGCTGCCCGCCCGGTCCCTTCACCACCAGGGCGGGGCCCCAGCCCTCGTCCGCCGCCCTCGGCCGGTCCCATCCGGGAAGGTCAAGCCGCCCGTCGACATCCTCGCCGCCGTAGATGGAGGAAAACAGGATCGGCCCCGGCCGGGTCCGCCAGTCGGCGTCGCTAACGACGTGCTGGACCTCTCCGCTCGCACCGACCAGCGTCAGCCGCAGCAACAGCTTGGGGCTGCCGAAGCTGTCCACGAACTTGGTGTACCGCCCCTTAGCCCGCTCGACGTTGTACATGCCGTTGCCCAGCATCACGCCCAGCGTGTTGGCGCCCGGCCGGATCAACCGGGTGACGTCGTAAGTGTCGTACAGGACTGTCTTGGCATAGTCGCTCCACGCAGGGTTGAGCAGGCTGGAAGTGACCGGGGCCCCGTTGACGCTGAGCTCATGCTGGCCGAGCCCGACAATGGACACGAACGCCTGCACCGGCGCGAAGCCTGCCTTGAAGTCGCAGCGGAAGATCGGCAGCCGGAGGTCGTCTTCCACGACCTTGCTTGAGCCCCGCACGTGGGGCGGCTGCGCTCGATCGGGTCGGGCGGCGATCCACTGCGCCTGCCATTCGGCGGGACCGAGTATTCCGGTCACGAAACGAGCAGGCTCGCTCCAGCGGCCGGGACGACCATCGCCGTCCCACAGCATCACGGCCCAGTGATAGGCGGCATGGGAGCGCAGACGCAGCGAACGCGGTGCTTGGGCCGCCGGCCGGTCGGCCGCCATCCTGCCGCTGTCCCAGATGTCACCCCTGCCCTGAGCCACGGCGGTGCGCGAGGAACCGACGACGAGCCGATACGCGCTCTGGCGCACGCCTCGCGCGTCCCCCGCACCGATTTCCCAGGTGAAGCGCGGCCGCAGCGTGTCGATCCCGATCGGGTCGACCAGCCATTCGGTCCGAAGCAGGCCCCCGGTCAGGCCTCTCGGCTCGGCAGCCGCAGCCACGCCGGGCAGCGCCCATGTTCCGGCGGCAAGGCCGCCCAGCAGCTCGCGCCGATCCGGCCCGGTTTCCTTGCCCACATCATCCTCTCGGGTAACGCGCTCCAGCGCTTGTGATCCGTTATCATATGACTAATCAGGATCGCAGGGTCAAAGAGCGAGGTTGAGGATGTTGGGAACGGGCGCGCGCATCGGGCTGATCATCGCCTTGCTCACGGCAGCGGCGCCGGTGCCGCATCAGCGCTGGGCGGGCGCGTATGGCGCCCCGCCGATCGGCTACGAACCAGCCATCCGCGACGCGTTGCCCCAGCCGCTCCATGACCAGACCGTCCGGCAGCCGGTCAGGGTCAGCGTCGCGGGCCGGGCGCTCCGCGTGCGCCTGACGAACGAGTTGGGCACCACCCCTATGCGCATTGGCGCCGCCAGCATCGCCCGCCTCGATGCGCGTGGCCAGGTGGTGCCCGGCTCGACCCGGCAATTGTTGTTCGCCGGCCAGCCCGCCGTCACCATCCCAGCCGGCGCGCCCTGGCTCACCGATCCGGTTCCGGGCCCCGTCTCGGCCGACGCGGATTACGCCGTCACCCTCTACTTTCCCGAGCAGAGCAGCCCCGCGGCCCATGCGCAGATGGTGGAGGTGGCGCCGGGCAACCAGACGGGTCGTGACACCCTTGCCGGTCCGGTTCGCGCTCGCACTGCGGGCCTCGTCTCGGCCATCGAGGTGGAAACTGCCTCGGCGCAGCACGTGCTGGTCACCTTTGGCGATTCGATCACCGAAGGCGCCGCCTCGACACCCGGTGCGCATATGAGCTGGCCCGACCAGCTCGGCCGCCTGCTCGCCCGCACGCCGGCTGGTCGTTGCTGGGCAATCAGCAATGCGGGCATCAGCGGCAATCGGCTGCTGCACGACGGGCGCGGCCCCAATGCGCTGGCGCGGTTCGATCGCGATGTCCTTTCGGTCCCCGGCGCGAGGACGGTGGTGCTGCTCGAAGGCATCAACGACATCGGCGCAAGCCACATGGCCGAACACGCCGGCGAAGGCGTCAGTGCGGATGCGATCATCGCCGGCATGCGCGAACTGGTCGAGCGCGCGCACGCCCGCGGCTTGCGGGCGATCGGCGGCACGTTGCTGCCTTACCAAGGTGCTGCCTATGCCGACGCCGGCGGCGAGGCGAAGCGAGTGGCCGTCAACACCTGGATCCGAACGGGCGGCGCGTTCGACGCCGTGATCGACTTCGACGCCGCGATGCGTGACGCTGCTCACCCCGACCAGATGATCGCGGCCGGCAATAGCGGCGATCATCTTCACCCGAACGATCGGGGCTATACCCGCATGGCCGAAGCCGCGCTGCCGACGATCCTGAAGGAAGGGTGCCCGGTGCAATAGAGCGCCGCGGCAGCGACCGTCAGGCGGCGGCCCACGGCCGCGACCGCGCCACCGAAATCCCGCGCACGTCGTTGGGGTATTTGCCGCTGACCGCGCAGTAGAAGTGGTACAGGTCACCCTTGTGATAGACTAACGACGGCTTGTGCGCATAGTCGTCGTCCACCGTCCCCGGCGCGCCGGCGTCGACCAGGATCTCGGGCATCTTCGCAAAGCTCGTCGGCGTCTTGCCTAGGGCGAGCAGGTCACGCGCCTTGCCGTCCTGCGCCAGCCCGAAATAGAACATCGCCCATTGTCCGGCGTGCGTGTACACGGCCGGATCACTGGCAAAACGATCGTCCCATGACGCGCCAGGCTGTCCGTTGCGGATCAGCGGGCTGCCGGGAAAGCGGGTCCAGGTCTCGAGGTCCTTCGACGTGGCGAGCCCCGTCTGCTCATGCCAGCGCTTCTCCGCCGTCTTGGCGTTGTAGAACAGCAGATAGGTGTCGCCGTTCTTCACCAGGTACGGCTTGTACAGGCCGCCCCGCTCCCACGCCGCACCGTCTTGCGGGAACAGGATCGGCGGCGTGCGCTCCCAGTGGATCAGGTCATCGCTCCAGGCGAGGCCGATCACCGCCGCGCCCTCTTCGTACCCCGCGCCGGGATAGGCATGCCACGCGCCCAGGTAACGCCCGTTCACCTTGATCAGCCGCCCCGGCGAGTAGAGTTCGTTCTCGCGCAGAATAGACGCCATGTTGACGTTGTACCGCGTCACGGGATCATGGGGGTCACGCGCCATGATCAGCTGGCGGTTGGTCCAGTTCACCAGATCGCGGCTCTCGACCAGGCCCGTCTGATAGCCGACGCCGTCCCACCCGGCATAGGTGAGGTAGAACCGGTCGTTGGCCGAAAAGACGAAGGGACAATCCACCAGCCGCTCGTCGAACCGACCCTTTTCCTGCGTGCCGGCAAGAACCAGCTTGCCGTATTTGTGAGGCGTGCGGAACGGCGCGGCCGCGTCGGTCGCCTTTCCCAATTCGCGGGCGGCGGCGGGCAGCGCGGCGGCAGCCCCGAGGAGGCTTGTCCCAGCAAGAACGGCACGGCGCGTCGGATGCTCGATCATCATGGCTCCTATAGCAACATCAAATCGTCAGCCCGCCCGCGACGGTACGGCTGGAGTCGGCCGTCTCGATCACGCCAGCCAGCGGGCGCATCAACGTATTCCCGGACGCTGCCCCCTACCTCAAGGTGAAAATCGAGATCCGCTTCAGCAAAACTGCGACGGCTATGACCAGCCGCGCGCATCCGCTCGGCCAAGCGGCGCAGCTCCGCAATACTCGAAGCGTCACGGCGCAGGGCCGCCAGTTGCGCCGCTCGCGGCTCGATCAGGCGACGTATCTCGAGCAACTCGCGGCGAAATGCCTCATCAAACCCCAGCGAAACGCGCCAGGAAAGGACCGTTGCGTCAAACAGATTCCAATGCACCGGATCCGTAACCCGAGTACCCACCCGCGTCTTCGATGACACAAGTCCTTTCGCGGCGAATGTCTTTAGTAGTTCGCGGAGCACGGTGCGGGACACTCGAAAGCGCGCGAGCAGGTCAGCCTCGCTCGGCATGTTGGCGCCTGGTTGATATCGACCTGCAAGAATCTCTGCGCCCAAAGATCGCGCGACCTGGTCGTGATTTGACACCGCACGATCAGCACCAAGCCGGATGCTGGCCACCCGACCGCTCCGCGAGGCACTCACGGCGCGCGCTTCGCACGTGCTGCGGGAGGCATCGGGATCGAAATCGGATAAAAGTCTATCATATAATATCCTGGCTACCAGTTCGGCCCGTTGCCGCCAAGGCCGACATGATCCGCGCTGAAACGCCCCTGCTGGCCAGCGGGGTGCGCGGCCAGCGGCCCCAAGCTGCACCTCATCCCGGCGTGACGCTGAGTCCGTGTTGTCCAAGGGACGACATTGGCGCGAAGATGGCGAGCAACGAGCTTGAAGGTGTTACCGGTGCCATCGGCCATTACGTGAGGACCCGGCACAAGCCACACGGCGCCAACAAGCGCCGCCAAGGTAACAGCGGCCAGTGCCACCCGACACCGCCGCTTCACCATAGACCGAGCACGGAAGATCGACCACATGTCCCTTCCGCCACAGCTTCCTCAATCACGAGGACCTTGCCGATGAAGTAGCGGTTCATGCGCCCGCCCCGGCCCGCCACGTTGCGAAACGTGAAAATCGTCGATCGTCGTCGTGTTTCCGCGACTACCGCCGGCCTATTGCAGCGGAACGCCGCCGCCTACCAGCGCCGTTCGCGTGATGGCCGCCACGTTCGTGCAGCTGGTCAGCGCCATCGCGACGCGCATCTCCGCCTCCACCAGCCGCAGCATATGGGCAACCCCCGCCTGCCCCCCGCCGGCCAAGGCATAAACCCAGGCACGCCCCAGCAGTACGCCTTTTGCGCCAAGCGCCAGCATGCGCACCACGTCCAGACCGGACCGTACGCCGCCATCCGCAAGCACGGTCAGCCGGTCGCCGACTGCATCGGCGATCGGCGGCAGAGCGCGCGCGGTGGAGGGCACGCCGTCAAGCTGGCGACCGCCGTGATTGGACACCACGATTCCATCCGCCCCGATCTCCGCTGCAGCCTTGGCGTCCTCAGGATCGAGAATGCCCTTGATGATCAACGGACCGTCCCAGGTCTCGCGAATGAAATCGAGATCGCGCCAGCTTACCGTCGGATCGAAGTTGTTGCGCATCCAGGCAAAGAAGTCCTCCAGCCCGGTATTCTTGCCCAGCACCGGCGCGACGTTGCCGAGCTGGTGCGGGCGGCCGCGAACGCCGACGTCCCACGCCCAGCGCGGATGGGTCACGCCCTGCCACCCGCGCCGCAGCATGCCAGCGAAGCCCGCGGCGCCGGCAAGACCCGAATGATAATCGCGATAGCGCGAGCCGGGCACCGGCATGTCCACCGTGAAGACGAGGGTGGAGCAGCCGAGCGCCTTTGCCTTGGCCAGCAACTCGCGCATAAAGCCGCGGTCGCGGATCATGTAGAGCTGGAACCAGAACGGATCAGCAATGGCCGCGGCCACCTCGTCGAGCGGGCAGGCAGATACCGTCGACAGGCAGAACGGCACGCCGGCGGCTTCGGCAGCGCGCGCCGCCTGAACTTCGCCACGACGCGCGTTCATGCCGGCAAGGCCGATCGGTGCCAGCGCAACGGGAAGCGCGATCTTCTTGCCGAACAGCTCGGTGGACACGTCGATGGTGGAAACGTCGGTCAGCACGCGTTGGCGCAGGGCGATCGATTCAAGATCGGCGACGTTCCGCTTCAGCGTCACCTCCGCATAGGAGCCACCGTCGATATATTCGAACAGGAACGGCGGCAGCCGGCGGCGAGCAAGCTCGCGATAGTCGAGCGCGGAGGCGGCCCTTCTCATTGCAGGTTCACGAACATGCCGCCGTCCACCAGCAGCGCCGCTCCGGTGACGTAGCGGGCCATGTCGGAGGCGAGGAAAATGATCGGGCCGGCGAGATCGTCGGGTTCGCCAAGGCGGCCAAGCGGAATGCGCTTTTCCATATAGGCTCGCTTGTCCGGGTCGGAGAGGTCGTCCTTGTTGATGTCGGTGAGGATGGTCCCGGGCATGACCGAATTGCACCGAATGCCATGCCGGCCCAGCGAGATCGCGGCCGATTGCATCAACGAATGAACGCCAGCCTTTGTCGGCGTGTAGTGCGCCTGCATTTCGCCCCCCACCAAGGCCGAGATGGACGACACCGAGACGATGGCGCCGCCGCGCCCCTGCCGCACCATCTGGTTGGCGGCGGCCTGCACCATGTAGAAAGCGCCGTGCAGGTTCACGCCCATCGTGCGCTCGAACAGCTCGGCGGGCATGTCCAGGAACGAATGAAACGGGCAAATCCCGGCATTGGAGACGAACACGTCCACCCCGCCCAGCGCCTGCACCGCCTGTGCAACGAAGGCGGTCGCGGTTGCGGCATCGGCAACGTCGCCGCCGATGGCGATCGCCCTGCGGCCCATGGCTTCAATCTCGGCAACTGCCGAGTGTGCGCCCTCATCCTTGCCGAGATAGTTGATCGCGACATCGGCTCCGGCCCGCGCCGCGCCAAGCGCCGCTGCCCGCCCGATCCCCGCCGACCCGCCGGTGACCAGCAGCGTCTTGCCTTCAAGCAGCATCATTCCTCCTTGCCATCGGACCAGCCCAGATCGGCACTGATCGCCGCAGCGGTGGCGCGCACATCGGCGCTGAGCGCTCCCATACGCTCGTCGTCCATATACTGAGCCGCGCCCGAGACGCTGATCGCGCCGGCAATCGCACCGCCGACGCCGCGGATCGGCGCTGCGACGCAACGGATGCGATCCTCGTTCTCCTCAAGGTCGAAGGCATGGCCTGCCGCGGCATAGCGCTCCATGCGCGTTCGCCATTCGGCGCCGTCGCCGTCGCCGTTCTCCGCTGCGAACCGAGCAGCCCAGGCGTCCGCACCCTCATCGAGCAGCAGCGCCTTGCCCAGACCCGTGGTGGTCAGCGGCTGGCGTTCGCCGACCCGCGAGCTGATCTCGATACGACGGCCGCCAGCGATCTTGTCGAGGTACAGCGCGCGGTCACCCGAAAGGATTCCGAGATGCACGGTGTCGCCAGAGCGCTGGGCCAGCGCTTCCACATAGGGCCGCGCAACCTGCACCAGGTCGACCTGCCGCTGCGCGCGCGAGCCGAGGTCGAGCAGCTTGGGGCCGAGTCGATAGCCCGATCGCGGCGTCCAGAGAAGGTAGCGCCGCTCCACCAGCGCATTGGCGAGCCGGTGCGTGGTGGAGCGCGACAGCCCGAGACGCAACGCCAACTCCGCCAGCACCAGTGGTCCTTCGGCAACGGCGTCGACCAGATCGAGTCCGCGCAGCAGCGTCTGGCTGCCCGATGGCCGCGTTTCATCCGACAAGTGCTTTGACGCGGCGCGTTTCATCTTGTAATATGCTATTCCATATTGTGGGACGTTCCAAGCAGAATCGTTCACGCAGATGCGTAAGAGGATCGACTGGATGGGATTGCCGAAGATCGCTCATGTCCGTGCCTTCACCGTGCGCGGTGGCGGCGCCGACTATCACGATCAGGGTGCGGGCCACTGGATCGACGATCACATCGCGACCCCGATGGGACGTTACCCCGAGTACCGGCAAAGCCGGCAGAGCTTCGGCATCAACGTGCTCGGGACGCTGGTGGTGGAGATCGAGGCAACCGACGGCACCGTCGGTTTTGCGGTGACCACCGGCGGGGAGCCGGCATGCTTTATCGTCGAGAAGCACCTTTCGCGGTTCCTGGAAGGCGCCGATCCGGCGGATTACGAGAAGATCTGGGACCAGATGTACTTCTCGACTCAATATTACGGGCGCAAGGGACTGGTCGTGAACGCCATCTCCGGTGTCGATCTTGCGCTATGGGACCTCCTGGGCAAGCTGCGCGGAGAGCCCGTCTACAAGCTCCTCGGCGGTGCGGTGCGCGATGAGCTGCAGTTCTACGCCACCGGAGCGCGTCCCGATCTGGCCAAGGACATGGGCTTCATCGGCGGCAAGCTGCCGCTGCACCACGGCCCCGCGGAGGGACCGGAGGGACTGCACAAGAACATCGCTGCGCTGGCCGAGATGCGCGGCCGCGTGGGCGACGATTTCTGGCTGATGCTGGATTGCTGGATGGCACTGGACGTCGACTATGCCACGCGCCTCGCCACCCGCGCCTGGAACGAGGCGGGCCTGAAGTGGATCGAGGAGGCGATCAGCCCGGACGATTACTGGGGCTATGCCGAATTGAAGCGAAATGTCCCGCGCGGGCTGCTGGTCACGACCGGCGAGCATGAGGCGACGCGCTGGGGCTTTCGCATGCTCATGGAGATGGACTGCTGCGACATCATTCAGCCCGATGTCGGCTGGTGCGGCGGCATCACCGAGTTGCTCAAGATCTCGGCGCTCGCGGATGCACGCGGCAAGTTGGTCGTGCCGCACGGGTCATCGGTCTATTCGTACCATTTCGTGATCACGCGGCATAACTCGCCGTTTGCCGAGTTCCTGATGATGCACCCCGGCCCCACCGAAGTGGTGCCGATGTTCGCACCGCAGCTGCTTGGCGAGCCCGTGCCGGTGAACGGTCGCATGAAGGTTTCCGCGCTCGACAAGCCGGGCTTCGGCGTCGAGCTCAATCGCAACATTTCGCTTCACCGCCCTTACACGCACTAAAGGACCCGCCTCATGAAGCTTTGCCGTTACGGACCTGTGGGCGCGGAGAAGCCCGGCCTGATCGATGCCGAAGGTCAGCTCCGCGCGCTTTCGCATGTGGAGGACATCACGCCGCGCGCCCTGTCGCGCGACGTGCTGGCGGACCTCGCTCGCGTCGATCCTTCATCGCTTCCCGTGGTGGAGGGCAGCCCCCGCTACGGCGTGCCGGTGAGCGGTGTGGGCAAGTTCATCGCGATCGGGCTCAATTATGCCGACCATGCGGCCGAATCCAACCTGCCGATTCCGTCTGAGCCGGTGGTGTTCAACAAGTGGATCAACTGCCTGCAGGGGGCCAATGATCCGGTGACCATCCCGCGCGACAGCCAGAAGACCGACTGGGAGGTCGAGCTTGGGGTCGTGATCGGCACCCAAGCGAGCTATGTCGAAGAGGCAGACGCGCTTGCCCACGTGGCCGGCTATTGCGTCGTCAACGACGTGTCGGAGCGCCACTGGCAACAGGAACGCGGACCGACGTGGGACAAGGGCAAGGGCTTTCCCACCTTCGGCCCCGTCGGTCCGTGGCTGGTGACGGCCGACGAGGTCGGCGATCCGCAGAATCTGTCCATGTGGCTGGAGGTGAACGGCAAGCGCGTCCAGGACGGCAACACCAACACCATGATCTTCAGCGTCGCTCAGATTATTTCCTATTGCTCGCAGTTCATGACGCTGGAGCCGGGCGACATCATCACGACCGGCACGCCGCCTGGCGTTGGCATGGGTCAGAAGCCGCAGCCCTGGTATCTGAAGGCAGGAGACGTCGTCGCAGTGAGCATCGAGAAGCTCGGGCAGCAGCGCCAGGACTTTGTTGCCTGGTCGCGCGACGGATCGGCTGCATGAGCGTGTTCGCCCATCGCTATCAAGGCCGCGCGGCGATCATTACCGGCGGCGCGTCGGGCCTCGGCAAGGACGTCGCGCGGCGCATCGTTGCCGAAGGCGGCACGGTGGCGCTGTGGGACCTGGACGCCGACAAGCTGGCAGCCGCCAAGGACGACGTCGGTGCGGCCCATGTCGAGGCGCTCGACGTGTCCGATCAGGCCGCCGTGGCGGCCGCTGCGAGGGCAAGCGCGGCGGCGCTTGGCCGGGTGGACGTTCTGGTGTGCTCGGCCGGGATTACCGGCGCGACGGCGCCCGTGCATGAATACCCGATCGAGAGCTGGCAGCAGGTGATCGACATCAACCTGAACGGCCTGTTCTATTGCTGCCGCGCGGTGGTGCCGCTGATGCTGGCCAACGGCTATGGCCGGATCGTCAACGTGGCGTCGGTCGCCGGCAAGGAAGGCAATCCCAACGCGTCCGCCTATTCCGCGTCCAAGGCAGGCGTCATCGGGCTTACCAAAAGCCTGGGCAAGGAACTCGCGGGCAAGGGCGTGATCGCCAACGTGCTGACCCCGGCGACCTTCGAGAGCCCGATCCTGGCGCAGCTTCCGCAAAGCCAAGTGGATTACATGCGCTCCAAGATCCCGATGGGCCGGCTGGGGGAAGTACACGAATCAGCGGCCATGATCTGTTTCATGGCGAGCGAGGAGTGCAGCTTCACGACCGCATCCACGTTCGACACGTCGGGCGGTCGCACCACTTTTTGAGTTCCGGCGGCGGAATTGCCCGGAGAGGCGAACGCTGCGTCCCTGGAGAGGCCATGACCCGGATCCCCTTTGTCGACGCCCACGTCCATCTTTGGGACCTCCAGGCGATCAGCTACCCCTGGCTGACGCCTCCGTTTGCAGACGGGCCGGCCGGTATCACGGAGGCGATCGCACGCAACTACCTGCTCGACGACTATCTGGCGGACGCAGCCGGGTGGGATGTGCGCGGCGTGGTGCACATCGATGCCGGTGCCGATCCGGGTCAAGCGCTGGAGGAGACGCGCTGGCTGGAGAGCATCGCCGATGCACGCGGCATGCCCAACGCGATTGTCGCTTTCGCCCCCCTGCACGATCCCAAGGTCGAGGCGCTGCTCGCCGCGCAGGCGGCGCACCCGCATGTCCGCGGCATTCGCCAGATCGTCAATTGGCACACCAATCCGCTGCGCACCTACACTCCGCATGACGTCACGCAGGACGATCAGTGGTGGGCAGGGTTCGGGCTGCTGGCGAAATACGGGCTGTCGTTCGATCTGCAATGCTATGCTGGCCAAATGGCGGGGCTTGGCGCGCTGATCGAGCGCCATCCCGACATTCCCGTGATCGTCAATCATGTCGGCATGCCGGTCGCGAGCGACCGCGAGGGCGTGGCGCGGTGGCGCTACGGCATGCGGGCGCTCGCGGCGGCTCCGCACGTCTGCATCAAGCTGTCGGGCGTCGGCTTCATCCACCGCGACTGGACGGTCGATACCGTCCGTCCCTTTCTGCTGGAGGCCATTGACATGTTCGGCACCAACCGCTGCCTCTTTGCCAGCGACTCCCCCACCGACAAGCTGTTCGCGCCGCTCGACCAACACTTGTCGGCCTATCACCAGATCGTGGCCAATTTCTCCGATGACGAGCAGCGCGCGATGTTCGGCCGCAACGCCAACCGCGTCTACCGGCTGGGGCTCGACCTCTGATGCCCGGCAATCCGCTTGTCGGCGTTCTGTTCCACTGGCTTGGCGGCTTGGCGTCGGCGAGCTTCTATGTCCCATATCGCGGGGTGAAGCGCTGGAGTTGGGAAGTGTTCTGGCTCACGGGAGGTCTGTTCTCCTGGTTGCTAGCGCCCTGGCTGTTCGCCGCGCTGCAGACCAACGACCTGCTCGGCGTCATGGCGCAGGTGCCCCCGCGAACCATCGGGCTTTGCGTGATGTTCGGCGCGCTGTGGGGCTTTGGCGGCCTCACCTACGGCCTTACCATGCGCTACCTCGGCCTGTCGCTTGGAATGGCGGTGGTGCTGGGGCTGTGCACGGTGTTCGGCACGCTGATCCCCCCGATCTTTCAGGGAGAGTTCAGCGCCAAGCTGCTCGACACGACGTCCGGCAGGATCATCCTCCTTGGTCTGGCGATCACGCTGGCGGGTATCATCGTCGTTGCGCTGGCAGGAGCCCGCAAGAATGCCGCCCTTTCTATCGAACAGAAGGCGGCAAGCGTGGCCGAGTTCAACTTCCGCAAGGGCGTTGCGGTGGCGATCTTTTCCGGCATCATGTCCGCCTGCTTTGCCTTCGGACTGGCGGCCGGGGAGCCGATCAAGGCCTTGTCCGCGGCGGCGGGTACGGGCCCGCTGTGGACCGGATTGCCTGCCTTGTGCCTGGTGATGTTCGGCGGCCTGCTCACCAATGCGGTATGGTGCGGCTTTCTGGTGATCCGCAACCGGTCCGCGGGTGAGTGGGTCGGAGGCTCGGTAGGAATGTCGGCTGCCGCGCAGGTGGCCTCGCCCGAACACGGTGCCCCGTTCGAGCCGGCGCCTCTGGTCGGCAGCCGGGTCCAGGTTGGCCCCGCGCCCCTGCTCCGCAACTATCTGCTGTGCGCAGTCGCAGGCACCGCCTGGTATTTCCAGTTCTTCTTCTACACCATGGGCGAGAGCCAGATGGGCAGCTTCGGCTTCTCCTCCTGGACCCTTCACATGGCCTCCATCATCATTTTCGGCACGCTATGGGGCTTCGCTTTCAGAGAATGGAAGGATGCTTCTTCGCCTGTGCGCGCAGCCGTCTGGTCGGGCGTCGGCCTGCTGGTGCTGGCGACGGTGGTGATCGGCTACGGCAATCTGCTGGGCGCCTGATAGGCGCTCTCGCTCGAGGGAATGTCCACGGCGAGAGGCTGACAGTGATCGCGCGCAGCACGTGGGCAACGTCGCTAACCGCCAGTTGACTGGTCACTTTCCATAGATTCTAACCGGTTCGGCATGGCGTACAATCCGTGCGTACAAACGACGGGCAAGGCTGCTGCCGAAACCCGCAGAGAACCGTCTATGGGGACCTCAAGAACGCTTCCCGCAGGGGTCACCAGCTTCGTGGATGCTAGGCTTTTCGGCGCGCCCAAGCGCTGTTTGCCCCCCGGCACCGCCACGATCTTGCCGCCCTCACCCGATCGGCTGCGCGGCGAGCTCGCTTGCCGTTGTGGCGCACCGTCTCCGGCGACAGGCCGGAAATTTCTCCGACCTCACTGTCGTTGAGCCCTCTTTCCAGCAGACAGCAGCACGCGTTTTTGCGCAGCCCACGGAACGTGAACGACACACCGTCCGCGATCATGTCGCGCGCGACCAGATCTGCGATCACCTCCTGCACGGCTTCCTTGGGCATCAACGCCGAAGCCGTTCCCGGATTGCTGCCGTCGTCTTGGAGGGCGCGCCTGCGCGATGGTAGAGCATTGCCGCGGCGAGGCGCACCTCGCGGCGCGTTTCGGCCCGCTGCCGGATAGCGCGCTGACGCCGCGCAAGCTCGGCAAAACCCGGCGGGCCACTTTCCCGTCGCCCGGCATCGATCGCCCTTGCGCGGCCGTGCTTTCCGAGATCACTGCGAAATCGAAAATGGCTTCGGCAGTTAGGCACCCCGATGATGACCGACGGACCGGACCGCCGGCTTGAGCGCCGCCCGAGCACCGGGCGGCTGCTGCTGTTCGCGTCGGGTGATTTCGCCTGCAATCTCTACTGGCAGAGCTCGATCCTGTACCTGCTGTTCTTTTACACGGAGGTGCTGCGGCTGGAGCCAGCTATCGCCGGACTGATCGCAATGGTCGGCGCATTGTGGGATGGGATCGCCGACCTGGGGATCGGCATCCTCGCGCAACGAAGCCGCATCAGGCTGCGGCACTGGGTGGCGGGAGGAACGGTGCCGCTCGGCGTGTCGTTTGTCAGCTTGTACATTGTTCCCGCCGGTGGGCCCGGACGTGTCGCGATGCTGGCGCTGGCGGCGCAAATGCTGTTCAGATCCTTTTACGCGCTGGTCAACGTCACCTATTCCGCATGGAGCGTGAGGATCAGTCCGCACAGCGATGATCGCGCAACCATTGCCGGCGCCCGGATGCTGTTCGGGACGGCGGCGGCGTTCATCGTCGCGATGGTGACACAGCACTTCGCGCAGGCTGCGGACGGATCGCCCACCCGCGGCGGCGGCTTCGTAGCCAGCGCGGCGTTGTTCGCCGTTGTGGGCACGGTTCTTCTGCTGCTGGTGGCGGGCGGAACCACCGAACCTTTGGCGCTCGGCGAACGGCCAGAGCCCGCGTCGATCGGGCAATGCTTCCGCGCGCTGGCGGGCAACAAGGTGTTCGTGACGCTCAATGCCGCTGCGGCCGCGACCACGATCGCCGGCACGCTGCTGATGCGTTCGGTTCTGTATTTCTTCAGCCACGTCGTCGGCGACTCCGTTGCCGGATCGAGGACGCTGGCGGCAATGGGGGTTGTCGGCGCGGTGGCGGTGCCGCTGTGGATGCTGGTGGCGCGGCGATACGGGAAAAGAGCCGTGTGGCTGATTGCCGCAACCGCCGCGCCGGTGATCTGCGTTCTGTTCGCGGCGCAAGGCGCTGAGGGCAGCCTTGCCGCAGCGGCCTTTCTGCTGGCCATGCAGGCGGTTCTGACCGGCTTCGGTTTCGCGTTCTGGGCGATGCTGCCCGACGCTGTGGACTATGGCGAGATGCAGACGGGCCTGCGCGTCGACGCGGTCACCTTTGGCGTGGCCGCACTCCTGCAGAAACTCGCACTCGGCATCGCGGCGGGACTGATCGGGCTGGTGTACGAGCTGATTGGCTACCGCGTCGGCGGGCAAGCGAACGCGCTGGCGCAGACCGGCATCGCAGGCACCATGGTGCTTGGCCCGGCGCTATTCATCGCCTTGTCGTTGCCGTTCATGATCGCAAGCCCGTTGCGCCGCGACACGCACGCGGCCGTGCTCGCAGCCCTGGAGTCCCGGCGGCGCGGCTAGCTGGCGGCCAGATCGAAACGGCCGCTCACCCCTTTCGCCTCCGCCGAGGGTGCAATCCAGAACTGGAACGCACCGGGTTCCACGATCGGATGCCCGGCCGCGCCGATGAAGGCAAGGTCCTGCCGGCGCAGGGTAAAGGCGACGCGCTCGGCCCCGCCGGGTGCGAGCCGGACACGGCGAAAGGCTTTCAGCTGCCGCACGGGGCGGGTGATGCTCGCCACCACGTCGTGAATGTAGAGCTGCACCACCTCGTCCGCCGCGCGTAGTCCCCGGTTCGTCACCGTTGCCGCCACCTCCAGCGTTCCGTCCCAAGGCAGCGATGCGCCGTTCATCGCCAGGTCCGAATAGGCGACATCGCCATAGGTCAGGCCGTGACCGAACGGGAACAGTGCCGTGTTCGGTATGCCGCGGTAATGCGCCTTGTACGGCTGCAATGGTCCGGGCGGGTTGGGACGCCCGGTCGGCTTGTGCGCGTAGTAGAAGGGCTCCTGCCCCGCCGCCCTCGGAAAGCTGACCGGCAGGCGGCCCGAAGGAGACTCCATCCCGAACAGCACGTCCGCGATGGCGGGGCCGGTCTCCGTGCCGAGAAACCAGGTGACCAGGATCGCGGGCGCGGCCAGCACCGCGCCTTCCAGCGCCAGCGCGCGACCGTTCTTGAGCACCACCACCACCGGCTTCCCGGTCGCGGCTACCGCCTCCGCCAGGCGTTGCTGCGGTTCCGGCACGACCACTGCGGTGCGCGACTGCGCTTCGCCCGACATGTTCTGACCTTCGCCGATCGCCAGCACCACCACATCGGCCGCGCGGGCGACCGCCACGGCCGCGTCGATGCCGCCGGCCAGCGGTTCCTCAACCCCCGATCCAGCCGCGACGGTCACGGCTGCGCGATCCGCCACCGCCGCGCGCACGCCGGTGGCGAGGTCGACGGCCTGCGCGTCGTCGCCATACACGTTCCACGGGCCGATCAGATCGTGCAACCCTTGCGCGAAGGGGCCGATCAGCGCGATCCGTTTGCCGCTGCGGGGCAAGGGCAGCAGCCCGCCATCGTTCTTCAGCATCACGATCGAGCGGCGCCCCGCCTCACGCGCGAGCCGGCGATTGGCGGGTGTCAGCACGCGCGCCCGTTCCCGGGCCGGCGAGATGCGGCGGAACGGATCGTCGAACAGCCCAAGCGCGACCTTGGTCGCCAGCACGCGCCGCACCGCCTGGTCGAGCCGCGCCATCGGCACGTCACCCGTGCGGACGAGGTCGGGCAGGTGCTGGAGATACAGCCCACTCTGCATGCTCATGTCGACCCCCGCCATGAAGGCGAGCCGCGTCGCATCGCGCGCGTCCGCGGCATAGCCGGCGGCGATCATCTCCTCGTCCCCCGTATAGTCCGACACCACCAAGCCGCCGAACCGCCATTCGTCGCGCAGCACATCGGAAAGCAGCCAGTGATTGCCCGTCGCCGGCACGCCCGACAGCTCGTTGAACGAGGCCATGGCCGATCCCGCGCCGGCCGCGAACGCCGCCTGGAACGGCGGAAAATACACGTCGCGCAGGGTCCGCTCCGACACGTCGACGGCGTTGTAGTCGAGCCCCCCCTCGCCGGCTCCGTACGCGGCGAAGTGCTTGGCGCAGGCCATCACCGCATCGTCCGCGGCAAGCGAGCGACTCTGGAAGCCACGCACCCGCGCGGCCGCCATCGACTCGCCAAGATGGACGTCCTCGCCGGCGCCCTCTACGCCCCGGCCCCAGCGTGCGTCGCGCGCGACGTCCACCATTGGTGCAAAGGTCCAGTCGATGCCGGCCGCCGCCGCCTCGGTCGCGGCGGCGCGCGCGGTGCGCATGGCGAGGTCGGGATCGAAGCTCGCCGCCTCGCCCAGCGGCACGGGGAACACGGTACGAAAGCCGTGGATCACGTCGGCGGCGAAGATCAGCGGGATGCGCAGACGGGACTCGCGCACCGCTGCCTGCTGCATCGCCCGCGCCATGTCGGTGCCGTGGCCGTTGAACACGCCCGTCAGCCGGCCGGCGCGCACCTCCGCCATCTGCGCGTCGAAGCTGCCGTTGGCGGCGGCCGGGTTGAGCGCGTTGGCTGCGCCGCCGGCCCATGCCGCGGCCATCAGCGTCAACTGCCCGGCCTTTTCCTCCGGCGTCATGCGGGCAACCAGCGCCTCCACGGCAGCGGGCAATGCCGCCCCGCCGCCGGTGGTTGCCGCGTCGATCAGGGCATGGGCGGGACTTGCACGCCAGGCGACCACGGCCGCCGCGCCCATCATCACCGCGCGCCTCGAATATTGCTCCATCACCCCGTCCTCTTCCCGGTCGCACCCGCATCTAGCATCGGACGGCTGCCGAACCAGTCCACTTGCCGTTCTTCCATGGTTGATGTAACCGGTTACATCAACAAGCATGATCGGGCGGCGCGATATCGTCCGGCGAACAGGAAGGGTGACAGGGCAATGGCGCATGCGACGGTAAGGGACGTCGCCCGCATGGCGGGCGTTTCCGTCGCGTCCGTGTCGCGTGCGCTGAACGGCAGCACCAGCGTCCGCTCCGAGATGCGCCAGCGGATCGAAGCGGTGGCGCAGCAGCTCGGCTATGTGCCCCATGTCGGCGCCCGCAGCCTCAGCATGGCACGCACCCACACCATCGGCGTGATGCTGCCCGATCTCCATGGCGAGTTCTTTTCCGAATTGGTTCGCGGCATCGATCGCGAGGCATCGGCCTGCGGGCTGCACCTGCTGCTGTCGAACATGCATGGCGACCTCCACCGCGCGAGCGAGGTGATGCGGACCATGCGCGGCCGCGTCGACGGGCTGGTGGTGATGGCGCCCGACCTTGACGTCGCCACCCTGTTCGGCGGCCTCCCCGCGACCATCCCGGCGATCCTGATCAACGGCGACGCGGGCGTGCCCGGCCGGCCCGCGCTGCGCGTGAACAATCACGCGGCGGCGGTGGCGATGGTGGATCATCTGGTGGACACGGGACGCCGCCGCATCGTCCATCTGACGGGCCCGATGGGCAATGTCGAAGCGCGCGACCGCCTGCGCGGCTATCGCGATGCGATCCGCGACCATGGCCTCACCGAATGGGTGATCGAGGGCGATTTCAGCGAGGAAGCCGGCCTTGCCGCCGCCACCGAGCTGGTCGGGCGGATCGACCAGTGCGATGCGTTGTTCGCGGCCAACGACATGATGGCGATCACCGCCATGGCGGCGTTTCGCGAGGCGGGCATCGCCGTGCCCGACCAGCTGGCGGTGGCTGGCTTCGACGACGTGCCGCTGGCCCGCTTCGTGTCCCCGCCGCTCACCACCATGCGCGTCGACGTGTCGGGCATGGGCGCGCGGGCGGTGCGGCGACTTGCCCTCATCATCAACGACCAGGCGGACGACCAGGAGCTCGAACCGCGCCTGCCCACGCTCGTGGTCCGCCAGACCACGTCGCTCAACCACCAACGATAACCAAACAAGAACGGGGAACACACCATGACGGGGACCAAGATCACGGGGACCAAGGCACTACGCATCCTCCTGGCCAGCGCGACCATGCTCGCGGGCAGTGCCGTGATGATCGCGCCGGCCGCCGCGCAAACCAGCACCGCGCGTATCAACGGCCAGGTCAACGCGGCCGACGGCACGCCGGCAGCGGGCGCGAGCGTGGAGGCGGTCAGTGCCGACACCAACCAGACGATCCGCGCGCAAACGGGCGAGGACGGCCGCTACACGCTGAACGGGCTGCGTCCCGGCCAGTATCGGGTCACCGTCACCGGCGCCAACGGCGACACCTTCAGCCAGGTGGTGGTGGTCCAGATTGGCCAGTCGGCGACGCTGGACGCGACCCTTGGCACCGCGGCGCCGGAGCCGGCGGTGCAAGGGCAGACCTCCTCCGCCAGCGGCGACGTGGTGGTGACAGGCAACCGGCTGCGCGAAACCCGCACCAGCGAGGTCGCGACCAACGTCAGCCAGCAGCAGATCCGCACCCTGCCCCAGACCGACCGCAACTTCCTGTCGTTCGCCGCGCTTGCGCCCGGCGTCACCTACGTGGACAGCGAAACCAATCGCGGCATCCAGTCGGGCGCCTCGACCCGCGCGGGCGTCAATGTCTTCATCGACGGCGTCAGCCTCAAGAACCAAGTACTGGAAGGCGGCGTCGCCGGCCAGCAGGACAGCCGCGGCAACCCCTTCGGCCAGCTTGCGGTGGGCGAATTCCGCGTGCTGACCCAGAACTTCAAGGCCGAATACGAGCAGGCCGGCGCCGCCGTGGTCACCGCGATCACCAAGTCCGGCACCAACGTCTTCCACGGCGAGGCGTTCGGCCAGTACACCGGCAAGAGCCTGACCGAGAAGGCGTATCTCGACAAGCGGCTAGGCGTTCCCGAACCAGCATTTACCCGCAAGCAGTATGGCGTGTCGCTCGGCGGGCCCATCATCAAGGACAAGCTGTTCTTCTTCGGCGCGTATGAAGGCAACGATCAGGACCGGGCCTTCAACGTCATTCTCGGCAATCGCACGCCGGCCAACCTGGCCCGCTTCGGTCAATATGAAGGCGCCTTCGTCAGCCCGTTCCGCGCCGACTTCTATTTCGGCAAGCTGACCTTCACGCCCAACTCCAACTCGACCTTCGACCTGACCTACAGCAAGCGCAAGGAAACCGACATCCAGGGGTTCGGCGGTCAGACCGCGTTCTCGGCGGCCGAGAACAAGATCAACACGGTTGACACTTATCTGTTCAAGTGGACGTTGAACGGCGACACTTTCGTGAATGAATTCAACACCAACTTCACCAACTCGAACTTCAACCCGACCGCGCTCAACCCGGACACCCCGCAGTCGATCTATGAAGGGGTGATCAACTATGGCGGCAAGGATTCGACCCGCCAGTACCTTCAGCAGGTGTGGACGATCCGCGACGACCTGACCTACAGCGGCATCGAGAACCACAATCTCAAGGTTGGCGGCCGCGTCGACGTGGTGGACTTCACCGTCGCCCGCACCGATGCGCCTGCCGGCGTGTACCGGTTCCGGACCAGCAACAACAACACGCCCAACTACGCCGGCGACGACACCGACTTCTCGTTCCCGGCAGAGGTGCGGCTGGGGCTCGGCAATCCGTATATCCGCCAATCCGATACCCAGATCGGCTTCTATGGGCAGGACGACTGGGACGTCACGGGACGGCTTCAGCTCAACCTTGGCCTGCGCTGGGATTACGAGACCAACGCATTTGACAACGACTTCGTGACGCCGACCCAGGCGGCGGCGGCACTGCGCGCGCTGCCGCAGACCTACTATTTCAACGCGGAGGATTACATCAGCAACGGCCACAATCGGAAGCCGTTTGCAGGTGCGTTCCAGCCGCGGGCCGGTTTCTCGTGGGATATCAAGGACAATCAGACCACGGTGATCTTTGGCGGCGTTGGCCGTTATTATGACCGCAACGTCTTTAACCAGACGCTGGACGAGCGTTTCCGTGCCCAATACCAGGCCGGCGTCTTCTACTTCTCGCAAGATGGTGGCCCACGCAATCCGCAGGTCAACGCAGCCGGCGCCATCGTGCCCGGCACCGGCCTGCCGACGGTGCGGTGGGACCCGAAGTATCTCGACCCCGGCAACCTCGCGGCGCTGCGGGCATCGGCGCAGACCGGCCTGCCCGAACTGTTCGTGGTCAAGAACGACGCCAAGCCGCCCGTCACCGACCAGGCGAGCCTTGGCGTGCGCCAGAAGCTCGGCGTGTTCGAGGCGTCGCTGACCGCGTCGTACATCCGCGGCCGCAACGGCTACACGCACCTGTTCGCGACCCGCAACAACAACGGCCTCGGCGGCTGCTGCAACACGGCGCCGGTGCAGCCCTATGGCTATGCCAACGTGCTGATCGGCTATGACGGGCTCGATACCCGCTACAAGGCGCTCTATTTCACGCTGGACAAGAACTACACCACCGCGTCGGGCTGGGGCTTCAACCTCAATTACACCTTCTCCAAGGGCGAACAGAACGGCGGCGATCTGTTCAGCCTCGATGGCATCACCCCCGACAATTACGGCTGGCGTCCACGCGCCGGCGACGAACGGCACCATGTGGTGGTGTCGGGCATCGTCGACCTGCCGTTTGGCTTTCGTTTCTCGACCCTGTCGACGTTCGGGACGGGACAAGCGTATCAGGTGTTCGACGCAACCGATCCAACCCAGGGACGGCTGCGGTCGTTCTACCCGGAAAAGAACTGCATCAAGGGCGTGTTCGCCTATTGCGAGGTCAATCTGACGCTCGAAAAGCACATTCCGATCTTCGGCAACGACGAACTGACGGCCGCGGTGGACCTGTTCAACGCGTTCAACAACAAGAACTTCTCTGGTTTCGACGGGTATTTCAACAACCAGATCAACAGCCAGACCGGTATGGTCCAGGACCCGCTCAACCCGGCCAATGCGCAGAATGCGACCGGCGTGCTGACGCTGCCGCGTCGCGTCCAGTTCCGCGTCGGCTACCGCTTCTAAGGCTCCCCCTTGCGGGCGGGCGGCAGGCTCCGGCACGCCGCCCGCCCGTCTTTTCCACGGAGGACGCGTGACGATCCACCTTTCCAATCGCCGCGACCTTCTGGCGGGTGGCTCACTGGCTCTCCTGGCCGCGGGCGCGAGCGCGCGACGGCCGGGCGGCACCGACCTGTTCGCCGACATCGAGCGGCGCACGTTCGACTTCTTCTGGCACACCACCAACCCGACCAACGGCCTCGCCCCCGACCGCTGGCCGTCGGCGCCGTTCGCGAGCATCGCCGCGACGGGCTTTGCGCTCACCGCCCTGCCGATCGGCGTGACGCGTGGCTGGATCAGCCGGGCGCAGGCGCGGGCGCGGACGCTGGCGACGCTGCGCTTCTTCTGGGCCGCGCCGCAGGGGAACACGGCGACCGGCATGACCGGGCACAAGGGGTTCTTCTACCACTTCCTTCACCTCGAAACCGGCCAGCGTTTTCGCGACACCGAATTATCGTCGGTCGACACCAGCCTGCTGCTTGGCGGCATCCTGTTCGCGGGCGAGTGGTTCGACGCCGACCATCCGGACGAAGCGCAGATCCGCGACCTGGCGCGGCGCATCTACGCGCGCGTCGACTGGCGGTGGATGCGGCCACGCGCGCCGTTGATCGGCATGGGCTGGCACCCGGAAAGCGGGTTCATCGACCACGACTGGGTGGGGTACGATGAAGCCATGCTGGTTTACGTGCTGGCGCTCGGCGCTCCCGAGCACGCGCTGGACGCGGACGCCTGGGCGGCCTGGACCGGGGGCTACGCCAAGAACTGGCGCGGCACGGGCGCTACCCGCCACCTCGCCTTCGCAGCGCAGTTCGCGCATCAGTACAGCCACACATGGATCGATTTTCGCGGCATTCGCGATGCCGTCATGCGCCAGGCCGGCTTCGATTATTTCGAGAACAGCCGCCGGGCGACCTACGCGCAGCGCGCCTACGCCGCCGCCAACCTCATGGGCTGGAAGGATTATTCGCGCGACATCTGGGGGCTGACCGCGTGCGACGGCCCCGCCTACACCCGCCACCGCTATCGCAACGATCAACGCGAGTTTCGGGGCTATTCGGCGCGGGGACCGGTTAGCTTCCCCGATGGCTTCGACGACGGCACGCTCGCTCCGACCGCCGCAATCGCCTCCCTCCCCTTCGCGCCGGAGATCGTTCGCCCTGCGACCGAGGCGTTGCACCGCCGATACGGCTCGCTCATCTATGGTCGGTACGGCTTTATCGATTCCTTCAACCCCAGCTTCACCTTTGCGGACGTCAAACTCGATGGCGGTCGGCTGGTCCCCGGCCAGGGGTGGGTCGCGACGGACATGCTTGGCATCGACCAGGGGCCGATCGTCGCGATGATCGCCAACCACCGCGACGACCTGATCTGGCGTGTCATGCGGCGGCAGCCGGATATCCGGCGGGGGCTGAAGCGCGCCGGCTTCACCGGCGGGTGGCTGTCGGCATGATTGCCGTGCTGGCGCTCGCAGCGGCTACGCCGTCGAGAACGCTGGACGCGTTCGCGAGCCTTGCGCCCTGGCAGGCGGCAGCGTCCGACGGCGTCACGTCAAGACTGGAGTCGGTGTCGGACGGCAACCGTCGAGCGATGCGGCTCGACTATGACTTTCATCAGGTGTCGGGCTACGCCTATGCCTCGCGCGCGCTGCCGATCGACTGGCCGGCCGATTACGCGCTGACGCTCAGGGTACGCGGCACCGGCGGGGTCAACGACCTGCAGATCAAGTTCGTGGACGCATCCGGCACCAACGTCTGGTGGGTGCAGCGAAAGAACTTCCGCGCGCCCGGCGAATGGCAGACCATCCGCTTGCGCCCGCGCGACCTCGGCTTTGCGTGGGGACCGGCCGCGGACAAGGCGCTGCGGCGCACCGCGCGCGTCGAGATCGTGGTGGTGCGCGGGCGCGACGGCGGGGCCGGGCACCTCGACGTCGACGACCTGACGCTGGAGCCGCTCCCTCCACCCGCGCCGTTGCCGCCGGTCGAGGCCAGCAACCCGGCCGCGATCGACGGCCACCGCGGCACAAGCTGGCGTGCCAGCGGCGGAACGGCGCTCACCCTCGATTTCGGCGGCAGCAAGGATCTGGGCGGTCTGCTCCTTCACTGGGACGGTGCGGCACCGCGTTACAGAATCGAGGTTTCGAACGACGGCCGCCGCTGGCACACGGTGCGCACCATCACGCAGGGCGACGGCGGCGACGACCCGATCGCGCTGCCCGACACGGAGACACGCTACTTGAAAGTGGCATTGCCCCCCGGCGCACCGCCATCCGCCCTAGCAGAGGTGGAAGTCGAGCCGCTCGCATGGGCCGCCACCCCCAATGCCTTCATTGGAAACCTCGCCAAAGCAGCGCCGCGCGGCACGTTTCCGCGTGGCTTCTCCGGTCAGCAGCCCTACTGGACCTTGGTTGGCACCGATGGCGGCATCCACAGCGGCTTGATCGGCGAAGACGGCGCGATCGAGGTCGCGCGTGGCGGCTATTCGATCGAACCGTTCGTGATCGATGATGGCAAACGGTTCGATTGGAGCAACGTCGCCGCTCACCAATCGCTCGAGGCCGGATACCTGCCGCTGCCGCACGTCGTCTGGGACGGTCCCGGGTGGCAGCTCGACACGTCGGTGTTCGCCGACGTCACGGCGTCGCGGCTGGTGGCGCGTTATCGCCTCACCAATCGCGGCGCAACGGTTCGGCACCTGCGCCTCCTCCTCGCCGTGCGACCGTTCCAGGTGAACCCGTCGGCGCAGTTCCTCAGCCAGCAAGGCGGCGTGAGCGCGATCCGGTCGATCGAATGGGTGAGCGGCCATCTGGTCGTCACCTCGCCACCCGCGGTCGCGGGCGACCCGACAACCAGCCGCCTGGTCATGCCGCTGGTCACCCCCGCGGATGTCGCAACCGCCCCGTTCGATCGGGGTGCGCTGATGCACCCCGCCACACTTCGCGGCGCCCGGCGCGTCATCGACCCCAACGATCTCGCCAGCGCCGCGCTCGGCTATACGATTGATTTGGCGCCCGGTCAGAGCACCGAGGTGCCGGTGGTTCTGCCATTCGAGGCCGCGAGCGAAACGCCGACCGTTGCCGACCTCGACCCGGCTCATGCCGCCACGGTTGCGCACTGGACGGCGACGTTGGGCAAGGTGACGATCACGGTTCCGCCCGCACACCAGGCTGTTGCGGACAGCGTCCGAACGGCGGTGGCGCACATGCTGATGAGCCGGCACGGCCCTGCGCTCCAGCCCGGCACGCGGTCCTACGATCGGAGCTGGATCCGCGACGGCGCCATGATCTCCGATGCGCTGCTGCGGGTTGGCATCGATCAGCCGGTGATCGGCTTCGCGGACTGGTATAGCGGCAACCTGTTTGCCAACGGCAAGGTGCCCTGCTGCGTGGACCGGCGCGGGCCCGACCCGGTGCCGGAGAACGATGCGCAGGGCGAGTATATCCACCTGCTGACACAGTTACACCGCTATACCGGCGACCGCGCCCGTCTCCAGGCGCATTGGCCGTCGCTCAGCGCAGCGCTCGGCTACATGGAGGAGCAGCGGCAATCGGAGCGCACTCCCGCGAACCTGTCAGCCGACCGGCGCATGCTGTACGGGCTGATGCCGCCGTCGATCAGCCACGAAGGCTATTCGGCGAAGGCGCAATACAGCCTGTGGGACGATTTCTGGGCGCTGACCGGCTACAAGGATGCGACCTATGCCGCGCGGGTGCTGGCCCGTCCCGAAGCCACCGCGATCGCCAGCCGGCGCGACCAGTTCGCGGCAGACCTCCACGCCGCGATCAGCGCTGCGGTGAAGCACTGGCGTATCGACTACATTCCGGGTGCGACCAGCCTCGGCGATTTCGACGCGACATCGACCACGATGGCGCTGGACCCCGCGCTCGACCGGGCGGGGCTGGACCCGGTTCTGCTCAGCAAAACCTTTGAGCAACAATGGCGGCGGGTAATGGCTCGCGAGGCACCCGGGGCGGAGTGGAGCGATTACACGCCCTATGAATGGCGCAACGTCGGAGCGATGATCCGGCTGGGCTGGCGCGACAGGGCCAATCAATTGCTCGACGTCTACATGGCGGCGCGGCGCCCGCCGGCGTGGAACGGCTGGGCGGAAGTGGTTGGCCGCGATCCGCGAGAGGTCCGCTTCATCGGCGACATGCCCCATGCGTGGGTCGCGTCCGACTTCGTGCGCACCGCGCTCGATCTGTTCGCCTTTGAGCAGGAAAACGGCGCGTTGTTGCTGGGCGGCGGCCTGACCCGCGACTGGCTGGTGGGCGGCGGTTCCGCGATCCAGGGGCTGCGCACTCCGTATGGCACGCTGAACTTCGCCATGCGGATCGAGGGAAACAGGCTGGTCGCCACGATCGGCGGCGACCTTCGCTCGCCTGCGGGCTTTCTGCTCCCCTTCCCTCTCGACGGCAGCCCCGGACGGGCGACGATCGATGGCCGTCTCGCAACCTTTGCAGCCGATGGACTGCACGTCCCCGCGAACGGACGAACCCGAACGGTCACGGTGGTGCTCCGTCCGCAACGAAAGTGACCGGCAGGCAGCTGGGGGAGCGGAACACCAGTGTCCTGTTCACAATGGCCGAATCCCCGCCGTTCATCGGGCAGCGGGGCTACGGGTCTGGTCTAGCCCCAGCCACTGCCGTGTCACGGGAATGCGGCGCAGCACCGTCGCTTCGGCGACCAGCACCAGGACCAATGTCGCCCCGAACAGCGGCAGGTACAGTGCAAGGGCGACAATCGCCACAACCAGTCCCGCCCCGAAGCGCGGACGTGCCAGCGGCAGCGGAGCACCCAGCAGGCCGACGGGCCTCCTCCTCCTCCACATGATCGCGCCCGAGACGGCGAGCGCGATCAGCAGCAGCGCCGTCGCTGCGCCGAGCAGCTGGTTGGCGATCCCGAACAACGCGCCTTCATGCGCGGCAATGCCGTAGCCGATGATCCGGTCCAGCCAGTGCCGATCGGCAAAATCGGCCCGGCCAACCAGCCGCCCGGTCGCGCCGTCGATCTGCGCGTCCGAGCGCAGCGGCCGATCGGCCGCGTCGGATGACGCCGTCCACGGGCCGCCCTGGTGCTTTGGCGGAGAAATCAGCACGGGCGATGCGATCCCCAGCGGGCGTACCGTGGCGATGACATGCGCAAGCTCGCCGCGCCGGATCGCAGGCGCCGCCATGGCCATCCCACCATGTTCGGCATGCGGACCAAGCATCGGGTCCGCTTTGACGGCCGGTGCCTTGCCGCCGATTGTCCAATCCACCGGACCTTTCGCAGTGCCGGTCAATGTGCGGACCTCGCCCAGATAGCTGCCCCAGGCGCTGGCCCACGGCAGGCCGGTGAGGATCAACCCGAGCGCGAACACAGACACCCAGATGCCAGCAGTGGCGTGGACATCGCGCCAGAACAGGCGCCTCCCGCCTCGCAGGCGCGGGTACAGCACGCCGGCGAGCCCTTTCCTGCCTCTCGGCCACCAGAGGTAAAGCCCGGTGAGCAGCATGACGATCGCCCAGCACGCGGCGATCTCAACGAGGTAGCTGCCGACCACGCCGGCTAGCAGCTGTCCGTGGAGACGCATGACGACGGCAAGCGGCCGATCATTCTCGGTGGCGACGTGCAGGACCGAAAGCGATCGTGGGTTCGCTTGTCCTCGCCCTGCGCGGTCACCAGCACGCGCACTGCTTGGCCGTCCGCTTCCGGCAGGACGTATCTGTGCAGGGTCGAGCCCGGCACCGCACGAAGCGCGGCACCGACCTGAGCATCGGGCGAGGCCACCGATCCGGTCGTCGGCAGGTCGTCATAGGGTCGGTCCAGCAACGCCTCCAGCTGCGGCCGCCACAAATAGATCGTGCCGGTCAGCGCCAGCCAGATAACAAAGGGGATGCAGAACAGCCCCGTGTAAAAATGCCAGCGCCAAACGGCATTATACCAATGGCTGCCGGAGCGTGGACGCTCATGCGCCGGGCGCCTGTGATCCTCAAGCAGCATCGCTCATCCTGCCTTTCGCATTCGAACTCCTTATCCAGCCATAGGGGAGTATGGCAGATCGAACGCGGTCTGATCGCTGGGCCACGTGGACAAAGGTTGACGGCGTGATTGCTGGCTGATTCAAGGCTGGCTTTTGGAGGCGGCTTTGGGGGAGCGGATCGGACTATCGAACGCGGAGTGGGCGCTGATCGGGCCACTGTTGCCCGCAGAACGCGACCGGGGCTGCCGACCGGCTAGAGACAATCGACCGTTCTTCGAGGGCATGATGTGGATTGCCCGCAGAGGCTCGCAGAGGCGGCAGCTGCCAGACAAGTATGGCAAGTGGAACAGCGTGTTTCGCCGCTACCGGCGCTGGGCAACGACGGGCGTGTTCGACGCCATGCTGGAGACGCTCGCCGAGGTGGTGGAGCGGGATGCCAGCGCCGACATGATCGACAGCACGGTTGTCCGGGCACATCACTGCGCGGTGAGGATAAAAAGGAACTGGGCCAGCCGAGGCGCTCGGCCGCTCGCGCGGCGGCTTCACCACCAGGTGCGATGCGCAGGGACGACCGCCCGCATTCGTCCTGACGCCTGGACAGGCGCACGACGTCCAATGCTTTGGCCCGCTCATGTGCCTGATCGCGGACCGGGTCGACGCCCTGCTCGCCGGCAAAGGCTACGATGCCGACGCCATCCGCCATGAACTGGCCAACGCCGACATCGAGGCGGTCATCCCCGCCAAGAGCAACCGCCGCAACCCTGCGCCGCACGACCAGGTGAAGTACCGCTGGCGCAACCGCATCGAGCGCTTGTTCAACAACTCAAGAACTGGCGTCGTGTCGCTACCCGCTGCGACAAGACCGCCGAACCTACATAGGCTTCGTGGGCCTCGTCTCAGCATTACTGTGGCTGCCCTTTGTCCACGGGCCTAGTTACGGCGACTTGTGACAACGCCGACCCAGCCAACGTTTAGGTTGGCTGAGAGCGAGGATTTCTCCGAAAAATCAACCGCCGCGTGGGCAGTTGGCTGGGGCGGCAGGATTCGAACCTGCGTATGACGGTACCAAAAACCGTTGCCTTACCGCTTGGCGACGCCCCATCGGGAGGGCGGGCTTATAGCCTTGATGGCGCGTGTGCAAAGCCCCCAATGCGCCACGCGCGTGTGCAAAGCCCCCAATGCGCCACGCGCGTGTGCAAAGCCCCATTGCGCCCCGCGCGTGGTGCAAAGCCCCCATTGTGCCAAGCGCGTCAGCCGATGCGCTGGACCCAGCCGTGCGGGTCCGGAGCGGCGCCGCGCTGGATGGCGGTGAGCTGCGCCTTCATCCGCCCCGTGACCTCGCCGGGGCCGCCGCCGCCGATGGCAAAGCGCCCTTGCGGCCCCGCTACCTCGCCGATCGCTGTCACCACTGCCGCGGTGCCACAGGCGAACGCCTCCGTCAGCCGCCCGCTCGCCGCATCCTCGCGCCACTGGTCGATGGCATAGCCTTCTTCCCGCACCGTCATGCCGGCATCGCGGGCGAGCTGGATGATCGATGCCCGGGTGATGCCGGGCAGGATGGTGCCGGTCAGCGGCGGCGTCTGCAGGCTGCCATCCTCAAACACGAAGAACACGTTCATGCCGCCGAGTTCTTCGACCCAGCGGCGCTCCGCCGCGTCCAGGAACACGACCTGATCGCACCCCTGGCGAAGCGCTTCGGCCTGAGCAGCGAGGCTGGCGGCGTAGTTGCCCCCGCACTTGGCCTCGCCGGTCCCACCGGGCGCGGCGCGGGTATATTGCTCCGAGACCCAGATCGACACGGCACGCTCGCCGCCCTTCCAGTAATTGCCGACGGACGAGGCGAGCACCATGTAGAGATACTCGGCCGACGGCTTGACGCCCAGGAACGCCTCGCTGGCGATCATGAACGGGCGCAGGTACAGCGCGCCGCCGTCGATGGTCGGGATCCAGTCGCGTTCGGTATTCACCAGCAGCCGGCAGGATTCGAGAAACAGCTCGTCCGGCAGCTCCGGCATCGCCAGGCGGCGGGCCGAGTTGCGAAAGCGGCGCGCATTGGCATCGGGGCGGAACAGCGCGACGCCGCCATCCTTCAATCGGTATGCCTTGAGCCCCTCGAAAATCTCCTGCGCATAATGGAGCACAGCCGTCGAGGGATCCACCGTCAGCGGCTGCCGCGCGGTGATCGCCGCATCGTGCCAGCCTTCCGCCTCGTTCCAGCGGATCAGCGCCATGTGGTCGGTGAACACGCGGCCAAAGCCGGGATCGGCGAGCCGCGCATCACGCTCGCTAGCGGGCACCGGCGAAGCGGCGGGCTCGTGGCGGAAGGAGGTGCTTGTACCGGGGGACATACGCGGTTCTCGTAAAGGGCGCTTGCCGCGGCCTACGGCCGATGGCTAAACCGGTCAACATGCCTGCCCTAGCGCCCTCCGCCTCCCCCCTTTTCCTGCGCGAGCCCGAGCTTCGGCGCGGCATGGAGCTGCTGTACTTCGGATACAGCCACTACACGCGCTGCATCGACCGCCACCTTGCCGACATGGGACTGGGGCGGGCGCACCACCGGGCCTTGTACTTCATCGCCCGCAAGCCCGGGCTGACGGTGAGCGAACTGCTGGCGCTTCTGTCCATCACCAAACAGTCGCTGGGGCGCGTGCTCAACGAGCTTGCCGAGCGCGAGCTGGTCGAGGCCAAACCGGGCGAGCGCGATCGGCGCCAGCGCTTGCTGCGCCTGACCGAGGCGGGCGAGACCCTTGAGACCGAACTGTTCGAGGCCGGGCGGGAGCGCATGTCGCGGGCCTATGCGCGCGCCGGCCAGCAGGCGGTGTCCGGCTTCTGGGCGGTGCTGGAAGGCTTGATCGAGGAAGACGAGCTGCCGCTGGTGGAAGGGCTGCGCCGCTAGCCGCGCGCCTCCGCGGCCATCTCCGCGTTGCGGCGCACGGCAGCGGCGAGCGTGCGGGTCAGCAAGGTGACCAGTGCCGCATCGGCGTCGAGCACGTCGAGCCCCTTGCGGGTCGATCCGCCCGGACTGGCGACACGATCCGCCAGAACGGCAGGCGCTTCATCGGCGACGGCCGCCATTGCGGCGGCGCCGGCCAGCGTCGCAAGCGCCAATCGCCCAGCCTGGTCGGGGGACAGGCCGACCGCCGCGCCAGCACTCGCCAGCGCATCGGCGAAGCGAAACACGAACCCCGGCCCGGAGCCTGCGAGAGCGGTCACGGCGTCGAACTGCGCCGCGTCGGCGATCCATTCGACGAGACCGAGCGGTGCCATCAACGCAGCCACAGCCTCACGCGCGGCGGGGTCGGCAGTGGCAGAGTGAAGCGCGACCACGCCTTGGCCGATCGCGACGGGCAGATTTGGCATGGCGCGCACGATCGCGCCGGCGGGGATGCTGGCGGCAAGCGTTGTCTCCTCCACCCCGGCAAGAATGGACACCAGCAAGGCCGGGTGCAGATGCGCGAGAGCCGGCGCTACCGTGGCGAGTTGCTGCGGCTTGATCGCGAGCACCAGGATTGCGGGTGTTTCGTCGGGTGGCGCCGCCGCCAGGGCGCGGACGCAGGCGGGAACCCCTCGCCCGCTGCGCGTGATCGCGGTCACCCGGCGCGGATCGAGCCCCGCGGCCAGCCAGCGGCGCAGCATCGCCCCGCCCATGTTGCCGCACCCGACCATCCACAGGGGACCATCGGGAAAGCCGTCCATGCCCGGATCAGGCCTCACCCTGCGTCTCGATCAGCGCCGCGGCGAGCGCCTCCTTCGGGCTCTTGCCGCCCCACAGGACGAACTGGAACACCGGGTAGAAGCGCTCGCATTCGTCGATGGCCGATTCAACCAGCAACTCGGCCGCGGACAGCGACATGGTTCCCTCCTCGTCGCCATCGATCATCGCGGCGTGGCGATACAGAAGAATGCCGCTGGTGGACCACAATTCGAAATGGCCGATCCACAGCTGTTCGTTGACCAGCCCCATCGCCTCGTACACCGCCGGCCGGCGGTTGTCGGTCACCTTGATATCGGGAAAGGCGAGGAACTGCAGCACGCTGTCGTCGTCGCGCCACATCGCGCGCAACTCATAGGTCGTCCAGCTGCCCTTGACGGTGGCGACGATCTCTTCGTCGTGGCGCTCGTGCTCCCAGCCATGGGCGGCGAAATACGCCTCCAGCATGTCGATGGGAGCGGCAAAATCAGATTCCTGGTCGTGCTGATCGAGCATGGTCTGAAGCCCTTATCGCACGCGTCGCGCGAGGAGGCAAAACCGATCCGGCCATTCCCGTGCACACGTCCGTGCACAGACCTGTGCGGAAAGCTGTGGAAAGCCGGTCAGACGGTGGGCACCGGGCCGGCGCTCTTGGCTTCCAGCCCGTCGAGCCGGGCGCGCAGCACGTCCGCTTCGTCGCGGGCGGCGGCTGCCATGGCCTTGACCGCCTCGAACTCGTCACGGCTGACGAAATCGAGGCCGCCGATCCATTCGCGGGCACGCGATCGGGCGCTGGCCTCCGCCTCGCGGCCCATGCCGGCGACCGTGCCGGCGGCGCCGTTCACGAACTTCACGAAATCGTCGAACATCCGGTTCTCGGCCTGCACGCTGCTATTCTCCTGCCGCCCGGTGCGGCCTTACAGCATTTGGGAGGTATGCGCCGCCGGCACAAGAGTGTCGGCGTCGGGGTTGAACTGGCCGATGCGCCAGGTCAGCACGCCGGCAAAGCTCACCCACACCAGGTACGGCACCATCAGCCAGGCGGCCAACCGGCGAATGCGGCCAAAGGCGACCGTGGTGGCGATGCCGAGCAGCAACATGCCGCTCATCAGCACCAGCGCGGCCCCGACCATATGCGCGCCGAAGAACAGCGGCATCCAGACCAGCGCCAGCGCGAAGCCGAGCACGAACAGGACAATCGCCACGCCCCGCCCACGCGCACCGCGCGCATTGACGACCATCGCCAGCGCAAAGCCCATCAGCACATAGATCGCCGCCCAGGCGACGGGGAAGATCCAGCCGGGCGGCGTCAGCTCCGGCTTGGCGAGCGCGGCATACCAGCGGCTGTCGTCGCCCGCCGGCACCGCGCGCGCCGATGCAAAGCCGAGCAGCAGCACCAGCGGCACCAGCACCATCGCCCAGCGGGCAAAGGACATCCGCAATTGACCTCGGGAAGCGATACCGCCCACGCGCAACTCCTTGCTTGCGCCGCTCTGCCGCGCCTGCGCCGGTTCGTAAACCCGGTTCGCCTGCCCGAAAATCCCGAAATGGTCAGGGCACCCCGTCCCGACGGGCGGCAACGAGATATTCGTGGTTGCCTTCCGGACCGGTGATCGGGCTTTCCACCACGCCCGCGACGCGCCAGCCGACGCCTTCCAGCCACGCCACCACCTCGCGGCAGACGCGTTCACGCACGGCTGAGTCGCGGACCACGCCGCCCTTGCCGACCTCCTCGCGTCCCGCCTCGAACTGCGGCTTGATTAGCCCCATCAGCCGTGCGGGGGGGCGCACGAACGACAGCGGCCGGTCGAGCACTTTGGCGAGCCCGATGAAGCTCGCGTCACAGACCACCAGATCGATCGGCTCGGGGATGTGCTCGGCCGTCAGGATCCGCGCGCTGGTCTGTTCGTGCACGATCACGCGCGGGTCCTGCCGCAGCTTCCAGGCGAGCTGGTTGGTGCCGCTATCCACGGCGTATACCCGGGCCGCACCGCCCGCGAGCAACACGTCGGTGAAGCCGCCGGTCGAGGACCCGACGTCGATCGCCACTGCGCCGATGACGTCCCAGCCGAAGTGCGTGAGGCCGTGCGCCAGCTTGATGCCGCCGCGCGACGCCCAGGGGTGGTCCCTCCCCCGCACGTCCAGCACCACGTCGGCGGGCATCATCTGCCCCGGCTTGTCGACCTTGCGCTCGCCCGCGAACACCAGCCCGGCCATGATCAACGCCTGCGCACGCGTCCGGCTCTCGGCAAGGCCGCGATCGACGAGAAGCTGGTCGGCGCGCTGTTTGGACATGCGCGGAGCCGGCCTGCCCTCGCCCGGCGCCTCGCCGCTCCCCGTCACCTTGTTCAGGCGCGCGCGCCTTCGGCGACGGCGGCGCTGTTGTGGCGCAGCGCCTTCAGCACCGTGTCGATGATCGCATCCGCGTCGAGCCGCGCGTCGGCATATTGCACTTCGGGCTTGTCCTGGTCTTGGAAGAGGTCGGGCAGGCGCAGCGTGCGCAGCTTCAGGCCGGCGTCGATCAGCCCCTGGTCGCTGGCGAGCGTCAGCACGTGCGCGCCAAGGCCGCCGACCGAATTTTCCTCGATCGTCACCGCCACCTCATGGGTGGTCAGCAGCCGGCGGATCAGTGCCTCGTCGAGCGGCTTGGCGAAACGCAGGTCGGCGACGGTGGTGGACAGTCCCTTGGCCTCGAGCTGGTCGGCGGCCTTGAGCGCCTCGCCCAGCCGCGTGCCGAGCGACAGGATCGCCACCGTCTTGCCCTCGCGCACCAGCCGGCCCTTGCCGATCTCCAGCCGCTCAGGCGCCATGGGCAGCGCGACGCCCGTGCCGTTGCCGCGCGGATAGCGCACCGCGATCGGCCCCGTGTCATGCATCGCGGCGGTGTGCGTCATGTGGACCAGCTCCGCCTCATCGGCGGCGGCCATCACCACGAAGTTGGGCAGCGTCGCGAGATAGGTGACATCGAAGCTGCCCGCGTGCGTCGCGCCGTCCGCGCCGACCAGCCCGGCCCGGTCGATCGCGAAGCGTACCGGCAGGTTCTGAATGGCGACATCGTGCACCACCTGGTCATAGGCGCGCTGCAGGAACGTCGAGTAGATCGCGCAGAACGGCCGCATGCCCTGCGCGGCAAGCCCCGCGGCGAATGTCACCGCATGTTGTTCGGCGATGCCGACGTCAAAGGTGCGGTCGGGGAATGCCTTGGCGAAGCGGTCGACGCCGGTGCCCGACGGCATCGCGGCGGTGATCGCGACGATGGTGGGGTCGCGCTCGCCCTCCTTCACCAGCTGGTCGCCAAAAACGTTCTGATAGGCCGGCGGGCCCGGTGGTGCTTTCGCTTGGGTGCCGGTGATGACGTCGAACTTCTGGACGCCGTGGTACTTGTCCGCCGCGGCTTCCGCCGGCGCGTAGCCCTTACCCTTCTTGGTCACCACATGGACCAGGATCGGGCCCTCCTCCGCGTCGCGCACGTTTTCCAGCACGGGGATGAGGTGGTCGAGATTGTGGCCGTCGATCGGGCCGACGTAATAGAAGCCGAGCTCCTCGAACAAGGTGCCGCCCATGGTCATGCCGCGGGCGAATTCATCCGTCTTGCGCGCGGCGGCGTGGAACGGCCGCGGGAGACGGCGGGCCAGGCGCTTCATCAGTTCGCGCACCGACAGGAATTCGCGGGATGACACGATCCGCGACAGATAGGCGGACAGCCCGCCGACCGGCGGCGCGATCGACATGTCGTTGTCGTTGAGGATCACCACCAGCCGATTGCCGGCGGCTTCGGCGTTGTTCATCGCCTCATAGGCCATGCCCGCCGACATCGATCCGTCGCCGATCACCGCGATCGCCTTGCCCGGCTTGTCGGCGAGCTTGTTGGCGATCGCGAACCCCAGTGCCGCGGAGATCGACGTGGAGGAGTGCGCCGCGCCGAACGGATCGTATTCACTCTCGCTGCGCTTGGTGAAGCCGCTCAGCCCACCGCCCTGACGCAAGGTGCGGATGCGGTCGCGGCGACCGGTCAGGATCTTGTGCGGGTAGCATTGGTGGCCGACGTCCCAGATCAGCCGGTCGTCAGGCGTATCGAAGACGTAGTGGATCGCGACGGTCAGCTCCACCACGCCGAGGCCGGAGCCGAGATGCCCGCCGGTGTCGCCGACCGCGGAGATCGTCTCGGTGCGCAACTCGTCGGCCAGCTGGCGCAGCTGCTCCGGGCGCAACCTGCGGAGGTCGTCGGGCGTGGCAACCGTATCAAGGAGCGGCGTAGCGGGTAAGTCTGCCATCCAACGCGCTTATCGCAGCCGTCGGGGCGTGTCGATCACCGCTGTTCGCGTTCGCAGGTGCCACAGCGCCCGCGCACCTCGATCACCGGACGCTCGGGCGAGAACCCGGCGGCCTGCGCCGCGCTGCGCACGCCGCCGGTCAGTGCGTCGTCATCGACGTGCACGATCTGCCCGCAGCCGTCGCAGATCAGGAAGATGCAGTCGTGCAGGCAATCGGGATGGGCGTTGGCGATATAGGCATTGGCGCTCTCCACCCGTCGCGCCAGATTGGTGCCCACGAACAGGTCGAGGATCCGGTACACGCTGTTGGCGGCGACGCGGCGTCCTTCGCGCTGCGACACGGCCTCCGCGATGTCGTAGGCGCTGGCGGGCTTCACGAATCCGGCCAGCGCCTCGAACACGCTGGCGCGCATCGGCGTCCATTGCTCGCCCGCCTTCTCCAGGCTCGCCCGCGCAGCGTGCGTGAGGGCAGCGCCCTGCGGCTCTTGGTGATCGTGGCTTGGCATGCGCTTGACTTAAGGCCCCCGCACCCCGGCAGCAAGATGCCCGCCCTGGCGCACGGGGTGCGGCGCCAGCGGCAAGCGGAGCCGCGAGCGCAGCGCCGGGTTTCGGCTCGACGGCTCCTGCGCAGGGGAGTAGGTGTCGGAAATGCTTCAGGTCAGCCCCGCCTTCATGGCCCAGACGCGCCCACAGGCGCTTGCGCGGTGGTTGTTCGCCGTTGCCGGCCTGATCCTCGCGGTGCTGGTGGTGGGCGGCATCACCCGCCTGACCAACTCAGGGCTGTCGATCACCCGCTGGCAGCCGATCAGCGGCGTGATCCCGCCGCTGACCCACGCGCAATGGCTGGCCGAATTCGCCAACTACCAGCGCATACCCGAATATCAGCAGCTCAACCGCGGGATGACGCTGAGCGGTTTCCAGGCGATCTTCTTCTGGGAATACCTCCATCGGCTGCTGGCGCGCGCCACGGGTGCGGCCTTCGCCCTGCCGCTGATCTGGTTCTGGGCGAAGCGCCAGATCCCCGCCGGGTACAAGCCCCGGCTGGTGGCACTGCTTGCGCTTGGCGGCCTCCAGGGGGCGGTGGGCTGGTGGATGGTGTCCTCCGGCCTGTCCGTGCGCACCGATGTCAGCCACATCCGCCTCGCGATCCACCTGCTGACCGCACTGGTGACCATGGGGGGCATCGTCTGGACCGCGCTCGACCTTCGCGCGCTGCACGAAGACCGGTTCGCGGCGCCGGCCCGGCTGACGGGGGTTGCGGTGACGGCACTGCTGCTGCTGCTCACCCAGATCGCCTGGGGAGCGTTCACCGCAGGCCTCGACGCCGGTTACGCCTTTTCAAGTTGGCCACTGATGGGCGACCGACTGTTTCCCGCGGGTGTGACGCTGATCGATCCGCTGTGGCTTAACGCAATCAACAATCCAATCGTCGTTCAGTTCGTGCACCGCTGGCTCGCCTTTGCGGCGGCAGCGGGGTTGCTGTGGTTGGCGGTACGGGCGACCCGCAGCGGCGCCTATGCGGGTTATGCGGTGGTCGCGCTGGTGTGCCTGCAGATCGCGCTTGGCATCACCACGCTGCTTTCCGGCGTACGGATTGGCGTCGCCGTTGCGCACCAGGCCAACGCGGCGCTGCTGTTGATCGCCGCCGTCGCCGCTGCGCATGCCGTGGGCGAGACGCGCAAGGTATGACGGTGCGGGATCGCGGCGCACCGCACCGGCCACGGGCCTGCGGAGTGCCTGCGTGGCTCTGATCGCGGCGGTGGCGCTTGCCGCTGCGGCGACGCAAGCGCCAGCGCTGCTCGCGCCGGTGCTCGACCGACCCTATCGGCTGGTGTTCGAGGATGAGCGCAACGGTCCCGATGGCATCCAGCATTTCCGGATCGAGCGCACCGTTGTATTCAAGTCCGAGCCTGAGGGTTTCAGGGCGGACGTGACGTTGGTCGACGTCAGGACGGACGCGTCAGGCGAGATCGGCCGCCGGTTCCTGATGGCAACGGGCGCGCTCAGGAACCGGACGGTGACCTTTCACCTCTCACCCGACGGCAGCGTCCGCGCCATCGACGACGAGGCGGCGGTGTGGTCGGCGATCGTCGCCGGCGTTGCCGCCATCGCACCGCAAGCAGGCGGCGAGAACACGCCCGGGCGGCACCCCGATGGGCCGCTCGCCACGCTGCCGCCGGACGCCGTCCGCGCGACGCTGGCGTCGATCCTTTCGCCGATGCTGGCGGGCAGCGACGCCGGCCTGTCGCCGGGGACGCGCGCGGTGACCCTGCCCCGCAGCACGCTTGCCCCAGGCGGCGCGTCGCTACCTGCGACCGAGGTAGCGACGCTGACGCCCGAAGGGCCCCTGAGCCTTCGGGTGCAGGCGCAGGACAACGGCCCGGCCGTGCGGCACTCGATCGACCGCCTGCGCGTGGTCGATCGCGCGCACGGGCTGGTGATACTGCGCGACGACAGGCGCTCCACCACCACCGCGGGGCTCACGCAGCTGACGCGATCACGGATGCAGGTGATCGCTCCGGTATTTTGATACCCGCCGGCAGACCCGCGGTTTGCTTGACTTTGCGCGACAGTTGCGCCATCTCGCCGCCGTTCGCGCCGCCTCTCGTTGGGCGGCGCGCCTTGTTTCGAACCCGAAAGGTCTGCCATGAAGGCACTCATGAAGACCACCAAGGCGGCCAAGCCGCACGAGGTGGAGAAGAAATGGCATATCGTCGACGCCGACGGCCTGGTGGTCGGTCGCGCCGCGACGATCATCGCCAACGTGCTGCGCGGCAAGCACAAGACGAGCTTCACGCCCCACGTCGATTGCGGCGACAACGTCATCGTCATCAACGCCGACAAGATCCGCTTCACCGGCAACAAGCTGGGCGACAAGGTCTACTACAAGCACACCGGCTACGCCGGCGGAATCAAGGGCGTCACCGCCGCCAAGGTGCTGGAAGGCCGCTTCCCCGAGCGCGTGCTGGAAAAGGCCGTTGAGCGCATGATCCCGCGCGGCCCGCTGGGGCGCGAGCAGATGCGCAACCTGCGCATCTTCAAGGGCACCGAGCATCCGCACGGAGCGCAGAACCCCGAGGTTCTCGACATCGCGAGCATGAACCGCAAGAACAAGGTGGGCGCCTAAATGTCCGACAATCGCCAAGACTCCGATACCAGGCAGTCCCTTTCCGATCTCGGCGCCGCGCTGTCGCAGCAGGCCGAGGGTGCGCAAGGCGCGTCCGATGCACGCGCCGATGCCTACATGGCTGGTCAGATCGACGAGCCGAGCCAGCGCGCGCCGCTGCGGCAGCAGGAGCTCGACAAGCAGGGCCGTGCCTATGCGACCGGCCGCCGCAAGGACGCCGTTGCCCGCGTGTGGCTGAAGCCCGGCTCGGGCAAGATCACCATCAACGGCCGCGATCAGGAAGTGTATTTCGCACGTCCAAGCTTGCGCCTCGTCATCAACCAGGTGTTCGGCGTCGCCGAGCGCGAGGGCCAGTATGATGTGATCTGCACCGTCAAGGGTGGCGGTCTGTCGGGTCAGGCGGGCGCGGTGAAGCATGGCATCAGCCAGGCGATCACCAAGTACGAGCCGATCCTGCGTGCACCGGTCAAGGCCGCCGGCTTCCTGACCCGCGACAGCCGTACGGTGGAGCGCAAGAAGTACGGCCGCGCCAAGGCACGCCGCAGCTTCCAGTTCTCCAAGCGCTAAGACACGGGCGGGCGGGAGCGGGAGCGCCGGTTCCGCCCGACGCGGTGGGTATCACGAAGGGCGGTCCAAGAACGGGCCGCCCTTTTCGTATGTGCCGCGGCCCGGCATCGGGCCGCCGCTCGGTTGCGCTCAGGCAGGCTCGGCCACCGCCGCTGCCGCTGTCTCTGCGGCGCGATCGACGGCCTGGGCCAGCGAGCCGACATATGCGTCGGCGCCGATGGCGTGCTGGATCTCGGCATCGCTCATCGCCGCCTCGCCTTCCGGCCACAGACCGACGATGATGGTCGCCTCCGGCGCGCGTTGCCGGACACGGCGGATCAGGTAGCGCAGGTGCGCGGGCGACCCGGCGAGCTGAAGGTAGGATATCGCCACCACGCGGATCCCGCCGAGGTCGAGCGAACCGATCGCCTCCCGCGACACGGCGGCATGGCGGATGGAGCATGACGGCACGCCGTGCTGGCCGAGCAACTGCGCCAGCATCGCCGTCACCGCCTCGTCGAACGGGCCGCGCCCGGCGATGCAGGCGACGGTGCCGAACGTCGCGTCCGGCGAAGCGTTCGCGTCGGGACGGGCATGATCGTCGAGATCGGCGATCACCGCAATCATGGTGCGGGCCATCGCGGCGGCGCGGTCGGGCTTGATCGTGCCGCGCGCCTCGTCCTCCGCCGCGAGCTTCAGCCCTTGCAGCACGACGCCATCGTAATAGTCGACCAACGGCCGGTCGGCGAGCAGCGCTTCCGCCTGCGCCAGCGCTTCGTCCGGGTTGTTGGCGAGCACCCGCTGGTAGAAGCTCTCGGTTGGCGTTAGCGCCGGCCGGTCGCCAAGCAGGACGTCAAAGAACTCCAGGCTCTTCACGTGCCGCCCCATCACCACCAGGCACAAGGTCAGCGGCGTGGACAGGATCAGGCCGATCGGCCCCCACAGCCACGTCCAGAAAATCGCCGCAACGATCACGGAGATCGGCGATAGGCCGGTGGAATGGCCGTAGAGCAGCGGTTCCACGACATAGCCCGTCAGCGGCTCCACCACCACGAACAGCAGGCCCACCTCCACGGCAGCGGACCAGCCGGGATCGATCGCCGCTCCCAGCGCCATTGGCGCAATCGCGGCGAGCAGCGACCCCACGTAGGGCACGAAGCGCAGCAATCCGGCGAGCAGGCCCCACATCGCGGGCGCCGGGATGCCGATCAGCCACAAGCCGAGCCCGATCACCACCCCGAAGCAGCTGTTCACCGCCAGCTGCGACAGGAAATAGCGGCTGAGCCGTTCGCCGGCATCGTCCATGGCCGCGGTGGTGCGGTGGAGATCGCTCGATCCGAACAGCCGGATGAAGCGGTCACGCAGATCCTCTTTCTGCATCAGGATGAAGATCGCCACGATCAGCACGATCAGCGTGGTTTCGAGCGGCCCCAGGATCGGCGCGACCACCGTGCGCGCGACGGCGAGCGGCGACGTCCGGTTGCTGGCAAGCTCCACCAGCACCGGCCGGCGCTGCAGGCCGGTGGCGGCGCCCGTCACGGTCGATCCGCCGCCGGTTGCCCGCGGCTGGGCCCGGCTGGTGAGCGACTTGGTGATCGCGGCCAGCTTGCGCGTGCTGAAGGTCTGAAGGCTCGCCACCTTGGTTTCGATCGTCTGGGCATAGCGCGGCGCGTCCTGCGCGAGGCCCGCCGCCTGCGTGCCGATCAGCGT
>Ga0210040_10000890_pt1 | contig 47499 bp, 31 predicted proteins | sample CryGeyCG12114_NA_FD_185462 | JGI IMG/M metagenome (GOLD analysis project Ga0210040, IMG submission 185462) | Groundwater microbial communities from aquifer - Crystal Geyser CG19_WC_8/21/14_NA (SPAdes) (version 2) | ecosystem: Environmental > Aquatic > Deep subsurface > Groundwater | place: USA...
GGTTGTCTGTGCAGGCCTGGGGGTTTGTTTGGTCAGTCAGTCAGGGAAGGGAGGTGCGGTGCGGTGCGACTAACGTGGTGTTTAAGGTGGGATGGGATGTGACGTGATGTGATGTGGTGTGGTGTGGTGTGTAGTGCGTAAGCAAGGGATTTTCACGCTGGACGCTCCGAGCATCTTAGATGGTCGAAATCTGCCCTTGTCCAAACCTTGCCTTTGTTTCAATACTTTGAGAGGGCTGCATCGTACCATACATAGGATGCTGTGACGGGGGTAGGCGATCGTTTGCCACTGGAAGGGAGGGAAAGGAGATCAGCTGCTGTGCTCACGCGTACCTCACCTCACCTCGATCTCTGGTCGGCGGTGCCCAGGGCGGTCTTGCCATGAAGCTGATGTACTTACACCACCGTACGTTGGGATGCCGAGCATCGTCAAGGCACTGCAAGGCACAAGCTCTCAGTCCCGTTGCGTCCCATGCCCAAGCACCAGACTATCATCGGCACGGACGGACCGTGCTCGACCCCGAGGGTCCTCGCAGCCATCGTGTAGATCCTCTAGGTTTGCGACTCCTTTAACTTGGGTCATCCTGCCTGTTTTGCTCCAGCATTGAAGATAGACGACCATCCTGGGAAGTCTCGGGGTGGTGTTTCACAGTATTTATCATCTTTGAGACTCTGCTTCCATGTCGGACAACATGAAATGCGTCAGGCCAAATGAGTTGAGATGGCTGTGCTGTGGAGTGGGGACAACCGTTCGTCGTTCTTGGAGTTCGATAAGTTACGGGTTGAAATTTGGCTGGGGCATTGGTCTGAGACTTCGGTTACGGGTCGAGAGATCTGATGGCAGCCTTTTCGACGAAGCAGTTTGTGGAGCTAATGTGCCTGGGGAGATGGGCTTGGGTAATTAAGAGGAGTGTTGCAAGATGAGGGTACGGAGGACGTTACGGTGACGAACTAGGCAACAGCTCGAATAACGGGTCTTGACCAGCCTTCTAGCAGTGGTAGAATGGAAAGGCATGAATTGCTTAGAGGGCCGTCCTCTGAGGGAGGGCGGCCCTCGTGCTATATTCTATGGAATATGAGGTGGTTGGGTTGATCTTGTACTTCTGTCACCTTCTACCTTCTTGCAACAACGATCAGCTTTCCCACCACGTCGCGAACCCTGAGACCGGTCACGCCTTGGCAAGCTACCCATGGCGATCTCATACCACATGTAGCTAAGTAATCAAGGGTCTCGAACCGTACGCAGTCGACTAGATGGCCCTCAGAGCTGGAGGCCTGAATGACGCTTTACCCTCTGAGCATCGATTCAACCAATCAGTCTGTGAGCATAAAACGCTGTTTCGTAGCAGCCTCGTCTGGGTGGACAAGATGTAGCAAGGCGCACTATGCTATTGGTTGTATGCCGACCAGCAGCTCTGGGAACCACCATGGAGCATGGCAGAGACAAATTTCTAGGAGTTTGAAGGAGCGGGCCGAGAAGGTACGGGGCTGGCGGGGTCCATACCGTATGGTAAAGTGCCCATCCTGAATAGTGATTGGACTGTCAGCATGTAACCGGAGCTTCCTACTCCTAAGACCATGAGGCTTTGCTGCGCATGATCTTGTCGTCTGTTCGAGCTCCTGGCCAACAAACACAACTGCGGGTCATGCGAATACGAGCTTCCTACTGGGGACGATCGCCTTCCAGCGTTACACGCCACATGCTCCGGCGATAGCCATGGTAGTCTAGGAGCGACTGTCAGTACCGAACATTGAACATGGAGACTAGCGCTCTTACCATTGATGGGGTTGTGCATAGCACAACGGTTATCCCAAAACGCAATACTGCCTACATCCCAACGAAAGCGACACGTGAACTCCGGCTTGATCTGGTGCTGGAACAGAAACTGCAGTAGCGGTGCCGACTCGGCTTCTGTCCAACCTTCGAAGTGGCTTGTGTGCGCGGGATTGACATAGAGTGACTTCCGACCGGTCTCGGGATGTGTTCGCACCGCCGGATGGACAGCCTCGAGGGTTTCGGACTTGTGGCCGGAGTCCTTGATTCTGTCTTCACGAGTCTTGCTTACGTCTGCCTTAGCGGACGTGCTGACGCCCTTCAGGGTCAAAAGTGTCTCTTTGAGTCCAGGTGAAAGTGCTTCATATGCAAGGTATTGGTTGGCAAAAAGGGTATCACCGCCGTATGGAGGTACCTCCAGAGCCAGCAGGACGGAGCCCATTGGCGGTTGTTCGAAGTAAGTCGTGTCGCTGTGCCAGATGCCGCCGAAGTTTGTGGTCTCGTTTTCTTTCTTGAGGACATTAATGATTTCCTTGTGGCCGTCGAGGCCCTTCACAAACGGATACTCGATTGGCTTGCCGAAGTGGGTCGTGAAATCTAGATAGGAGCCGGGAGTCAGACTCTGGTCTCGGAAGAATATAACCTGGTGATCGAGTAGTGCTTTGCGTATTGCTGTGGTAGCCTCGGGTGAGAGCTTTGAGGCCAAGTCCACGTTCCGAATTTCAGCCCCTATTGCTCCGGAGATAGGATTGACCTCAAGGCCAGCTGCGGTAGCATATGTTTGAGCACGATGGCTGGGTGACACGCGGGCAGTGCTCCGTGCTAATGGAAACCCACTAGTCCGGCAGAGCGTGCTGTGGAGAGCTCGTGTTGGCGGCATAGTAATGGCAGGTTACGATTGGCGAGACCGAGCTGAGGTAACGGCGGCCGTATGTACGAAGTCGAGGTACAGGAATGCAAGAGTAATAGTACAAATGAGCTCGTATCCCGAGTTGTATTCAAGACGCTCGCTCAATGATGATACTGTCTTATCCTCATATAGCTAAGATTGAGGCGCCGCGATATCGGTGGTCGGAATCCCAGCTTTCTCCGCATGATCACTTAGCCTAGGCAATATGTACCCCGGATTTCTCACAAAGCTAGCGTCCTATGTGCCACTCGCGCGTCGCCTAGCAGGAACGATCAAGTTGTTGAATGACAGTATAGTACTCGCAGGTGAGACTATCGGCTGCATGGCTTTTTGTCATAGACGTCATTGGAAGTGAAGCTGGGTTTGGTGCTTGAATGAAGCATAGGAAAGTGCACTCTGGCCGATACACGGAGCTCTAGTTGTGAGAGCCATTCTCCGGCCGGTCAACTTACTAGAATGGCCGCTGCTGTTACGCTTAATTACCAGTAATTAAGCGTAACAGCAGCGGCCACTTTGCTTGACCGGCCGGAGCCATTGTGGGGACTAGATCTGCCTTCCTGGTGCACGGCTTGTGACTTGCAGCTTGGCAATGAGCAGGTGCCAGGCAGCAAATGTTTGCTAGATTTGCTCCCTCTTATCTCCGTAACTCCATAAGCACGGGCGCGACGGCTTCAAGTTGTGTCCTTAAACTCGAATGGATATGTTCAAGATAAGTTCGATGTTGCAAGGCCGTGCACGCTTCTCGCAGAAGTTCTAACGATTGGTCCTTTGCAACGATGGCAGTTAACGGACACCGCTCGCCCGGTGCGTTCAACACCACCATGCCATCCGAAGCGTCCCCCCGAACCTACAATGTCAGTGGCTTCCAGATTGCGACGCAGAAGCTGCCAATCCTGAAGGCTGGTCCGATCGACGACATGACCAACAAGATAGGCATCCAGATCCCTGAGATGATCTTCGGCGACAACTTCGTCGCAATCCAGCACGTTCCTTCCGGCTGGGGCATCAAGTTCGATGCCTTCGGCGCACTTGACAACGTGGACAAGAGTGGAGAGAAGAGATTGAAAGTGGCATATTCGCAAGAGTGGCATGCCAGCCGAGAAGGCGCGCATGATTTCCAGGAGCTGGAAGAGGTCAAGCCGTTCGACTGGAGCTACACGCCGCAGGACTATCGAGGAGAACTTGCGCCGACCTCGCCGCCTTTCAAGGAGAGTGCAGCGGAGATACCGCTTGAGCTGTTGAAGAGAGCTGACCCCATTCTATTCTTTGATGATGTGATACTGTATGAGGACGAGCTGGCAGACAATGGCATTGCAATGCTGTCGGTCAAGATTCGAGTCATGCCTGCGAGGCTTTTGCTGCTAAGTCGATTTTTCATGCGGCTCGATAATGTGCTACTGAGGGTCAAGGACACGAGAGTCTACGTGGAGTTTGATACGAGGCAGGTGATCAGAGAGTACGTCGAGAAGGAAAAGGACTACAACGCAGTCAAAGAACAGCTTGCCAGCATGAGAGATGATGCCTCGGCCGTTATGAGAGACCCGGCCCAGATGGCTGAAATTCTGCCCGTGGTGAAGAGACAACTTGAGGAGGTCACGTTACCAGGATGAGAGATGACCACAGTGGAAGAATTGCATTTGAAACATGTACGTGAGGTATCGTAAGAGGCACAAACCGACAAGAACGAGCGTCAACCTGCCGCAGCTTCCAGTGCCTGCACTTTGGACTGCAAAACTTGCTGCAACGCCGGATCTAAGTCGCCCTGCGACAGCCCGGTTAATAGACCGATAGACCACTCCTTCAGGTCGTCTTGCTGCTTCGTAGCGGCAAGACCCCGGCTGATCCTCCTGAAAAGTTCTCGGAGGGCAGCGGGGTAAGCTGGATCATCTTGATTCATGCCCAGGGTGGCGCTAGAAATGAGGCAAGCTTGGGCTTGCCAGCTGCTCGAGCTGATCTCCTGAAGCACCTCGGTGATGTGAGTGTCAATGGCAGCAATGGCTGGGATGTGCCCCAATCGTGCAATCTCTTCGTGGAAGTTGAAGGCGAGATCGGCGTCGTCATGGAACTGCTCCACGGCAGCATCGAAGATAGCGATGGGTATTGCTCCAGTCATGACCGGGGTTGACTTCAGATTGGCCAAAGCGGTCACGTCGACCTTGTCGTGGTCGTCTTCGTCTTCCTCGGGCGCGATATCCTGAGCAGTCAGCTTCGGCAGCATCATCATATCCTCATCGGCTCCAGCCAGCTTGATCTCTTCCTCCTTCTGAGCATCTTTCTCGATACCCAAGATGCGCCGTCTCGCATGTATCTTAGCAATCCAATTGATCTCCAAACGGAAGTTCTGCAACCACATGTCCTTGGAGTTCTTACAGAACCTCAGACCTCTCTGCATGTAACCTCTTGCCTGGGTCATATCGCCATTTTCAGCCAGGGCAAACTGCGCGGCATAGATCCATAGTTCAGGCTTGGTAGGGTGTAGGCGTAGGGCGTTAGTGAGTGTGTGAGTGACCTTTTTCAGGGCCTTCTGACTCCTCGCGTACTCAATACTCTGCATCCATAATTTCAGGTCTCCGGGAAATTTCCTCGTCCCACGATCAAACACGAAGAATATCCGTCTCTGGCCGTTATGTGTTGTCGCCTTCACTCCCAGCCTCTTGATGCGCTTCCGCCTCAGCATATCGACATTGATCTCGAATTCCGCGTATTGGGCATAGTCGGCAGGTGATGAGCCTCGGGCATTAATTTTGTGTTCGAAGTCGGATCTTCTCTTTGCGACTGCCCTGATTTCTTCCGCTGTGAAGATCTTCTTGCGCTCTAGTTCTTTGAGCTCGGGGACTGACTGTTCGAGGAAGAAGCGTGCTTTGTCTGCTGCTGCCGACATGACTGTAGTATCTGACCCACGTTGTGCTTCAAGACGTCCGCTCTAATCGAGCACGATGTCGAAGTCGTTTCCTCCGCAAGAGTGGGAAATTTAAGCTTGCCGGAGATTTGCCGAGGGATCCGCCTGCGGAACAAGGAATAACGCGACAACTTTTAGGAAGTTCGATTCTGAGGCGCGCTCCCCTGACTATGCTTACGAGCCATTCTTTGCTTTGACTACCAACTCGATGATATACTAATCTTCATTCACTTTTTCCAGCATGGCGCCCAAATTCAAGGAGGGCGATGTTGTCTTCTCAGTAGGTCAGCCCTGCGCAACTAGCTACTACTTCTCTAATCCGTGAACAGTTCAGTGGGAGGTGGGTGTCGTACGTGCATACTGCACTCGCATACGTCGCCTTCCTAGGAGCTCTTGTAGTAGGCTGCTGGCTTCACTACGAAAAGATCGTGCAGAATCAGTGGTATGGCTACCCACAAGAGTGGTTCCCCTCCGTCTCTTCCGCCATTGGCGATCGATATCCTGAACGTTCGGTGTATATGGTTGGCATTGCTCTGACCTCCGGTCCGCGATTCGCTCTCGTCGCCCTGTACTATCTCCTTACTGCTCGACCCAATTCTTCCCTGCCAAAAATTGTGGCCTGGGTTGGAGTCTTCAGAACATTCACCTGTGGAGGATGGTCCTATGTTACATCGACAGACGACCATATGAGGCACGACATCTTCATGGTTAGCTATCTTGTTGCCACTATTCCTTGGACCCTGGGATGCCTTGCGGTTAGTCCGCCGAACCCAGTAGCTATCAAGTACAGGAAGATCCTTGCTGCCGCCTTCTTTGGCACTCTTGTTCCAACTACATACTTTTTCCTTCAGCATAAAATCCACAGAGTCGCAGGAGGTGAGCCGCAAGGAGACACGATTGCTGATCTGCGCTAACAAGACCAGCATACACCATGTATGCCTTTTTCGAATGGGCCCTGGTCCTCCTCGACGTCGCATTCGATGCAGTCACCCTATACGACTTCTCCAGCTTTGAGATTGTGGTTCGAGACGTGAAGGGCCTCAGTAGAGGGTATGTTCATCGGCTTCCGAGATGAGGCAATGTACGGAAGATTCTCACACACCAAGCACGCAAGCTGACCTCTGACAGAGACAAGAAATTGCTGAAAGACGATATCAAGGAGAAAGAGCGTCATCAGCCCATCATCCAGGCCTCGACCTTTGACGGCCCTTACAGCTGGTGGAATCTGTCCATTGCCCTAGCCGACATCTACAACGGTTTCATCTTCTGGACTATTCAGACCTCCTTGGGTGTCTGTGTTTGGTACTTTCCTTTGTGGCATATGGGTCTCTCTGGCTACGAAGTCTCCGTCATGGCCACAGTTTCACCTTTACTCTTGAGTATTCCTCAGATTCGAACCTTTGCAATCAAATACAACAGATGGCTGCACTACTCTGCTGTCATTCCCGGCCTGATTGCATGGCAAATTACCGACCAGGTCAATCGTCTTGGTGCTGTATCGTTTGCTGTCTGGCAGGGGTGTATGGCTTGGACTGCTATGTGGTATGCCGAGCGGAACGACTCAGCCAGACTGCAAGCACGAATTCTAGCATGGACTGCTGGTCTGGTTCTCTCGAGTATTGCCAAGTTTGCTTGTTACAGCAATAACCCCTTGTGGCCGATTATGAATGCTGACAATGGCGGGTGGAACTGGACAGGCCTGCTACTGTCTATTCCGGCCGTCTGGCATGCGACACGACCCGTCACTACAAGCGGCGGAGATCAAGTCGTGAAGACTGGCAAGAAAGGCTCAGGTCTCATGGCTGGCGTCGGTATTGGTGGCTTGATGTTTGCCTTCCATTCTCTGCTTTCGGATTCGAGTACCATGATTGCCTGGACTTGGACCGGCTTTCCGGTCAGCGGACCGCAACAAGTGCCATACGGCGCTGTCACAATCGCTGCTATGGGGCTCGGTCTGCTCCTCGGTACCTCCTCGCCCAACCTTCTCGGCTCTTGGACAGCTTATGGCATCGGCGCGGTCGGCGCTATGTTCTTGACATACTCCCAGGACTGGACTGGCTATTATGGAGCACTTGTGTTCACTGTATACCTATGTGGTGTTGCACCTGTGCTCATCAAGTCGGCTGTCCAGCACAATCCAGCAGCCGCATTTGGCTTCGGCTTCTTCATCTACAATCTCATGATCCTCTTCCACTGTTGGGTCGTGGCGTACGCGTTCGTGCCGTATGGCTACCTTGTGCGCGAACATAATGACTGGGTCATGATCTGCACGGTACTGCAGATCGGCAATGGTGTTTTCTCGGCTTTGACCACAAACGCGCAGTCACGGGAGAAGACTGCCAAATCACCCAGAGGACGAAAGCAAACCGCATACTACTTGCACATCCTCTTGATGCTTCAGCTGCTATCGATGTCGATTGCGTACCTGCGTTTCCCAACCAATGACTACAAGTCATATCACCCTGAGGAGAAGTCTTTGACGGCCGGCATCTGGACTATCCACTTCTCTCTTGACAACGACATGTGGTCGTCGGAGCGGAGGATGGCGGCAGCTATTCGAGAACTTGAGGTTGATGTGATCGGTATGCTTGAATCAGATACACAACGAATCATCATGGGCAACCGTGACACAATGCAGTATCTAGCGGAGGATCTCGGCATGTACGTCGATTATGGTCCAGGCCCGAACCTGCACACTTGGGGCGCAGCATTGCTTTCCAAATTCCCAATCCTGAATTCGACACACCACCTCTTGCCGTCGCCGCATGGTGAGCTTGCGCCTGCCATCGAAGCCACACTCGACGTCTATGGCACGCAGGTGGACGTGTTCGTCTTCCATTCCGGCCAGGAAGAAGATGTAGAGGACCGAAGACTCCAGACGGAATACCTCGCTCGGATCATGAATGCCACTCCTCGACCAGCTATCCTGCTGAGCTATCTTGTGACGCAACCAGGTCAAGGCAATTACCTGACACACGTGGGGCAGAAGAGCGGGATGCATGATATTGATCACACCGATTGGGATCGTTGGTGCGAGTACATCCTGTACAAGGATATCAAGCGTACCGGGTACGCTCGTGTCAGCAGGGGTACGATCACAGACACAGAGATTCAGGTAAGAGGCTTCAACACGAGTAGGATGGACCATGTGCTAACCAACACTCTCTAGCTCGGCAAGTTTGTCGTGGGCCAAGCGCCGGACTACAGCGACACGATGATACCTGAGGACCAGGTGGCTCCGGGGTTGAGGTTTCCTGCTATGTTCAAGGGTGAAGGTGTTCGAGGACATTTTTATCATGTTTTCGAAGAGCCGAGGTATTTCGCATGAGCAACGAGCTTCTTTGTACTCAACATGTATGATAGATGAAAGTGTGGAAAGGGCTATGTGTCTGTAAATGGAGTGTGTTATATACTAGTAGCTATGCCTACGGTCCGAGCTGCCAGGCATCTCTTGTGGCCTGCCGGGAATCAGCTGCCTACCCTCAAACTAGTTAGCTCAACCCTTATCGACGGGATAGGCCACTTGACCTCACATCCTGGTCATCCTGGTCATGCCGGTAATCCCCTCACTCAAACGACTTGGGTTCGTGCCTTGCATGAGTCCGTTCGTACTTGTAGCTGCGATAACGTTTCCAGTACAGCATCAGCATCGTCATCTTGACTGTTACGTTGCTAATCACTTCTACCCACCTAGCAAAGGACAGATCAGTTGACACTTGACTTTGCTGTATCAATCTTCCTGACTCACCGTCGTAAATAGCTCATCTCATTGTTGAAGCAGTCGCCATGGCAGACCGGAGCCACTCTCCAGGGAGCCGAGCAATCAAGATTCCCATCTCAAGACTAAAGAACGACAACTATACAACACCTTCTCGTCGACGCTCAACCCGAGATGACCGAATGCAACGAACAGACAGCACAGAAGGCTCAAGCTCCGAAGCAACCTCAACACCAAGAACAAGAGAAGTCCTCAAGGCACACAAAACAATTGCTTCACCAGCAGGCATAACAGCACACAAGTCTACCGCGTCAACCTTCATGACACCACCGCAGGCACAGCAACAGCAAAGGAAGGACAAACACCGAGCAGACCTGCCACCACCTAATTCTGTCCCAGCCAGGGCAATGCAGTCTTCACACAGCTACACCTCCCCTCTGAGCCCAAGCATGCTCTCCTCGTCTTCCTACAAATCAGTCAACCTGAACTCTCACCTCTCCTCGCCGGATGAACCACCTCGATTGATATGCTATACCAAGCACAGCCAGGGCTTCACCTGGAACGACGAGCTGTTCCTGCCTAGCTACTTGGTTGGAAGGCGCTATCGAGGTTCCAAGGCAAGAAGACGTTGGGGTGGAGGATATGATGAGGATGAGATGGACCTGGATGGGGAAGACGATGTGCCGTTTGATGAGGAGGTTGATCGCTGTCCTGTTGCCGATATCTTTGTGACGGATGAGGAGGCAGCGAACATGCTGCCCTAATCAGTGGATAAGATGGCTTGTATGAGAATGAACACGGCGTTGGAAATTGCGGTTCGCTTTGATTGCGGTGGGTAGGGTAACATCGGTACAGGCTCGCCAGGTAACCTCGGCGGGATAGGCGAGGGACACACTGGAGGAGTATGAGACAGTGCGGGCGTTCTGTAGGATATACGACATCTATTCTCTTATTCGAGGGATACATACTTGACTCATCTTACCAAGCATCATACATTGCAGGAAACATGTGCCAAGCAACAAGGACAGTTCATCGTCAAGTCTATGACTTAACTGCTTGGACATTTCTCAGTCGTTGTTAGGTCCTCTAGAACCATGCATGGTAGGTGTTAACTCACTCTTCTACACAAAGGATATAGCAATCCTTCCCTACGCTACTCAGAAACCTCCCCCTCCCGCGCGACTCTCTTCTCCCTGCAGAACAACCACGACAACCCACGGAGTAGCAGGCTCGTCCCCACCACAACAGCAAGCAGTCTGAGCCGCTCGCTAACTGACCGCAAGGCCAACCCCATTGCCATTGCCATGCTCTTGACAGATCTAGCAGAACAACATATTCGAGGCGGTTCCTTAACAGCGCCGCACAAGGTGTGTAACCGTCCCGTCCAATCCTTCCCTTTCAATCGCCAGCTTCCCACTCAGCCAGAAACCGCCGATCGAATTCCAAGCACATCAAGCGTGTCATAGCAGCAATGCCTCCCATCCCCATCCCCACCCGGAGAGCTCAGCCGCAACCACAGCAGACGACTCCCGCCCAAAACACACTCGCATCAGAGTTGCTCCAGCTCGACCAGCCATGCCTAAACCACGGATAGGATGACTCGTATGCGAGAAGAAGAACGCAAGCGGCATGGTAAGGAAGTCTTATCGCAGGCAGACTGCCCCATCCCAGCCCAATCCAATACCACATGATACGGTTCGGTTCGGCTCGGTCCTAACAACACAGCCTCTAACCCATGTATGTACCTCGTCGCCCTCCCCTCCCATCGAAAACACCAAGTCCAATCCAACTAACAACCCTACCCCTCAAACTCAACTTCAACATCCCTCTACATTCCATTCCATTCCATTCCATTCCATATTCCATCCCCTCCCTCCTCGCTATCCGCCCGACCGTCTCCTTTAACTGTCCTCTTCGCGCGTGTACCACCCCTACACGCCAACACAAAGCCATACATACCTCTCGACCCCCACCTCACCCCACCTCACCATCCTCATTCCCCTCCCCTCACTCGCAGAATACAGTCAGTCCAAGAGCTTCATCGCTAGACCGTCCCGTCCGTCTCGTACAACGCTAGCTAGCTAGCTAGCTATCCGAAGTACGTGGCGGAGAAATCGCGGGTCGAGAGTCCATCGACGAGGACAAGGGGTCATGTCGAGACGATGGGCCGGCGCAGCGGCGTAAGCATCGGACTAGGATTTGCGGTGTGCATATGATATGATATACAGTAAGCAAAGTAGGGCTTGGAGCTAGCTGGACGTGTTCGAAAGCTTATGGATGGATGGACGGGAGGGGAGGGCATTGCGAGGGTAGGGTGGGGTGTTGAAGTATGATTGAGATTGAGATTGTAATTGTGATTCACACCATCGGTTCAGTACAGTATGTAGCTGACTAGCAAGAGCAGGAACGCAGCCCAGCGCAACGCAACGCAAACAAGTGGCTACTTACCTACCTACCTACCTGGCCGCGCTCGCCGCACGGTGTGGTGGAGAGTTGAGTTGGATCGAGCGCCGTTCGCGCGGTGCTGATCGTTATTCGAAGCTGCGGTGCGTTCTGAACCGAACTGAATGAGACAGACGGTGAGGACGGGCCGCGCGGGCTGTCCTCTGCGGCTTCGGTGTGTTGCGGATGTACCTAATACTACGAGGAAGTGGTCGTACGCATGAGAATATTCCGTGATAGGTAGGTAGTGAGTGGTCTGTGAGCCGATAGAATAGTATGCCTTGCGGTGTTCTAGGATAGATCCATCACTATACGGCTTACTCCAGTCCAGCTCAGGCTAGATGCACGTTAACGTGTCCAGTTGGTTGAGCGATCGGTTCCTATCGTGAATGGTGGGATACGTACGGACATTTCCTCGCTGTACCCGGTATGCGGTGCCGTACGTCCTGCTGTTGGACTGTATTAGTAGGTAGAGCTGTAGGGACGTCGAGGGATAGAATAAAATTGAAATGGAACGGGAGAAGTTTTGTGGGCCAAAAAGATCAAAGATCTTCATTGTGATTTTGGATTGAACGATGGCACCCCAAAGCGATGGATATATGAAGTCGCATCTCATCTGTTTAGTGCTATGAACTGAATATTTCCGCAGGCAGGTAAAGATAAATTGCTTGTCAATGTGGCGGTACCGATGCTTCCATGAAAGGAGACATCTGCCGAATCCTCTTGCCATACCTGATCACGACAAAGGGGAAAACGGAAAGTATCAGTGACACGAAAGCGAGCAGCGTGGATGCCCACTGGAAGCCTAGCCGTGTGTACATCGGTCCAGCCGCAAAAGGCAAGAAGGCAATGAAGATGTTCTCGCCGAACGCTATCGCGGCAACCGCTGATGCTGCGTAGTTGGAGTAGGCGTCGACGACGTAGTTGGCGATTGCGTTGACCACGAGTGTTGCACCGAATCCGACCATTGCTAGTCCGACGGCAGGGCCGACCCAGGAAAGAGACGAATACGAGGTCCAGGCGTATACGAACATTCCACCTGTCACACCGAGGAGGCCACCGACTGTGGCAGTGTATAAGCGGGACTCTGGGAGAGGTTGGCCAGGATTTTCAGGGTTGTTTTTTGCAGACCGGAAGTAAAAGTAGTCGTTGGCGATTGGCCCAACAATCCCGACGACCTCGCCAACGACTACCGCTGCTAAGAGATAGCCCGTCTGAGTGACGGTCCAACCGTACAACGAGATGAACACCTGCTCAGAAGATTGGGTGAACAAGTAGATATTCCCAAATAGGAAAGCAGACCAGATTGTCGAGATTGTAACTACAAACTCGGTGCAGAGCATAACGAGCGGCCTTTGTGCTGACTTGAGGACGTAACTGGTCAATGAAATTGGGTTGAGTTCTGCTTTTGTGTATGCCGGTATGCCTTGCTTCCGCATGCCGCGTGCTTTGGACCTGAGGATTGCCTCGGCTCTGGTTTCTTGCAAAATGATTGCAATAAATGGAAACATGATACTGTAGTAAATTATCTGCATGTAGAAGGTCCACCTCCAGCTGAGGTAGTGGAAGATTGCAGCTCCGATGACTGGACCGATGGAATTTCCAACTAGATAGCAGACGATCCATTGGCCGATCAGGGCAGAGCAGATCTTTGGCTTCTCGGACCATAGAGAGACGATGAGGGAGCAGGCGCAATTGCCGATGATTGCAACAGAACCGCCCACGAAAAAGCGTGTAACGACAATGGTCGCAAAGTTCCGGGCAACTGCTTGGGGTATAGTAAATATGATCATTATGAGCCAAGAGCCTAGAAAGGCATAATAGACCCCGAATTCCTCCATGAGTGGTAGAACGAATATCGCGAAAAAGGCAGCCCCTAATGCCCATGTGGTCACTGGCCAGTATGTGTGGGCGAAGTTTGACTCGTCGATGCTGAATTCCTCGGCGATAGCCTCGTGCGCTGCCACGAAGATACTCCCGCTTGACAGAACAGCCAACGTAGACCATAGAACCAGAATAGTGATAGCGATTCGACGCCAGCGTGGCAAGTTAGATGGCTTCTGAGGGTCGTCGGGCCCGTCAAAGTCGACGACGATGACTTCTTTGTCATGTTTCACATGGCTATGCTGCTGCTGAGGAGTCTGAGATAGACTATGGAGGCGACCGGCGTTGTTCGAATCGAGTCTTTCAACCTGTGCTGCCATTCTGACGGGCTTGAATTCTCAGGTAAGTAGAAGTTCGATCTGTTCCTCAGGTAATAGTGCCTTTGTTCCCCTCCTTGAGGCAGGACTCCGACAACGATAGAACGAATACGTTGTACAACAGGTCTAAGGTCGATCGGAGTCTTTGAGCGAATGACAGAGGACGGAACCCTTTATATTCGAGATGGGTTGACCGCCCATTGTGGCTGCCCGGCTCATCAACCAGGGCTTATGGGAAGGAACATTGAGAAAGCCGAGCTTCGTTTTCGTTCGACTTGATTGTAAGCATTTCACAAGAAAAATTGCATAGCACGAATGTTGGTGGAGTGTTTCAACGTCTGTCGGCGGCCATAGTAGATTTGTCGTCATTAGGCAATGCCAAGATCCGGATCGGATCCGACTGCTTTACCTAGGTACTTTGAGCGCGGGAATCTGCGTTGGAAAAGCGAGCACCGACTTCACCGTCCCTCTCTTTGCTCAGTAAAACGAGGCTTGGTTGTTTGGTTGGAAGATAATGTGACGTAAAACTATCGGTGGAATGATCACACAGTTGACATCGAAGAAGCAGAAAGTGTGGTGAACATTCTACGACCGGTCAATCGTCTTCGAGAGGCGAAATTAGGTTGTGCTCAGAGCCAGCCGTGCCAACGGCAGCTTAGCGGTTCCTAAGGTGCCACTTATGTAATAGCCCGCCATGTCGTGCCAGAACGAGCCCACTTTAGGCATCGGGCTTTCCCCTCATCACCATAATTTTCCTCCAGTCCTTCCCTGAAGCTTGCGTTGTTTCAGTTATTGCCATCCATCGAGCAGGTGTGCCTGACTATTCTGCAATGGTGATTCTCACTCGGAGGCCGTCTGAATGAAGGTCTGCATAATGTAATTTGACCAAGCCAGCCAACAAGATGAACCGCAGCAATAGACTATGAATGAATATGGGCATGCTGATCCTTAGGACCGTGAAGCTGCTGTGCTCGAAATGTTCACCTTCACTACCACAGTACTCCCAGTTACCGCAGACACCAGCACGGAGTGGGTTGGACTCTCCTGAAAGCCTGGAGGGTTGGAAGCGGAAGCGGAAGCGAAGCCGAAAGCCTGGAGCTGAGAGAAAAGCGAAGCGTTGCGTTGCTACGGTTCCCAGAGTCGGGCACGAATCATCGCGGACAACCCAGACAACGTGCACCGTATGGTCAAGCGGCCGTTGAACAACTTGTTCCTCGGCTGTATTGACGTTGCGTTGGTAGTCGAGCCAGCTTTGCATCCGGCTCAGGATGGTCGTAACGCTAGAGCTCAAATGCTTCGTTGTTGTGGCCACGGGCAGCCAAGGTAAGGGCGAGTTGAGTAGCACGCAACATGAGGCCACAGTCATTTATTTAAGCTGATCTTTCTCGGTGAATACAACCACTGACGTCGTTGCAGATGCTGGGGCGTCTCTTGGGTCGATTTTCGTTCGAGAACTTCGACCACAGCCGATCTCCCCAGTGTTGCACGCAGACTAAGGTCTGCGGAAAGCACTCTGGACGGTGTCATGGGCTTTCTATCGAGCTCGCAACAACATCTTCTGCTGAGTCTGGTTAATGCGGATGATTTGGATTGGGATTATCAGTGCTCCCTACCGAGCTATAACTCTGGAACAGTCCTGATCGCCTCGCGCAAACGCGGATGTGACTTCAAGAGCGGCTAGACAAGGCAGTATAGGTAGTATAGGTGCTGCAATAAACCTTCACGACACAGTTGAACGGATTTAGATGCGGGAAGTACTGCAATCTGTGCAGAATACCTGATCTGAAATATGCTCAATACAGTGGATGTCCGCCTTTCCAAATCCGCCGAAGTCCTTTCTGTGCCCTCCCTCGACGCCACAGCCCGTGCCGCCCGGTCCTCGACGTTACGCCAACAAATTCGCGTGATTTTGCAATATTTACATCTCGCCAGGACTGCTATACCTCGTTGCAGTGCCCTACTCGACAGGTTGACCCCACCGAGGCCATGCCACGGTCCTGCTATACCCATGACCAGCCCTCTGTTCGCGCCGCGGCGCGTGGGTTTGCTAATTGGGTTTGTGGTTGCTGTTGATTGTCGGGATCCATGTTTCATATCGATTGATAAAACCTCTCGGTGTTCAACCTCTCGGCGTTTTGAACGTGCGTTACCGCCCCACTTTCGAAGGGACAATATGCAAGTGAATGCAGGTAAGCTCAAGACTTGGAGGACGGCTTCAGTGGTTCCGAGATAGGCATCAATGAGCCCGAAGACGTACTGCGCTCAGGCCATGACCACTTCGGCACATTGTAAATAGGCGACTTGACAGGGCTGCCCTCGCTGCTTGCAGTACTTAAGGCGCTGTCCGATCGGTATCGATTCTGATTTTGGATTTGCTTAGTCTGTGTATCAACAGAAGCGTTCCACGACTCGACGGCTGGACCATGTGGTCTTTCTGGTTCAAGTTCCTGGCACATGCCAGTATATATGCCGCCCATCCTACCTGACAAACGCGATGGTTTGCTTGGCAAGAGGCTGCCGAGGAAGGAAAATGGGGATGAGCTTTCTGAGGATGATTGTGAGGATGCCATTATGCTTGCTTGTTGTAAGAGGATGTCTGACATTTCGGTGAAGGTAGCAACAGATGGGATATATATGTTAGCTGAATGTTAATAGCGTTATACGCCTTGTTCCGTGTCTTGTTCTGTGGCAAAGCAAAGCGTTCCGATGCCTGACTAGTGTATGCCGATCTATATACATGTTAGCAGTACCTATCTCGTGCTTTGTGTTCCACATTGGCTCGGCACGAGGAACATCAGGTGAGGCTGAGAGAAATGGTGGGGTTGATGCCACAAGTACCGGCTCGCGACGAAGATAATCCGGATTCCCTAGGCCCTGCTGGGCACACTGCCAATTTGGTGATCGGAGGATACCGATAGTTGCACGGTGTGGCCTGACAGCGATGCGTACCATCACGACCTGGAACGTTAGTTACCTGCATTAGTGGCATTTTTCAGCCAATGGCATAATACACATTTTCTGGTTTAGAACTGTGAGGATACCGAAGAACAGGGTCAGCTGTATGTATTATTGGCCTTACTACTAGCTTTTCGGGAGGAGTGATAAAAAGAGGAGAATCGTCCTCATCGATAAGCATCGTATACCCGCTCTATGGGCACTTTGTGGATAAGATAGCAGGGAAGATTTGTACGTGTGGCCTCGTTCAGCCTGCAAGGCTGGAAGATGTATATTATGCCATTGGCTGAAAAATGCCACTAATGCAGGTAACTAACGTTCCAGGTCGTGATGGGTACAGTACGGGTCTGAGCGAGGGTTGAGCCGAAGAACAATAATCACGAGACTTCGTGTCATCAGATTTTGTGGTGTGTCTCATTTCGATCTTACCACTACAATGATCTCCACTGTTGCATAGAAGTGATCAGCGGTTCTCACCATGAAGCTCATGAAGCATGTGTATACACGGTGTCCTGCATGTATGAGGACCGGCGCTGAAGCCAGTTGGTCTCAGGGAAGGTACGGAGGCCACGGTTGAGTGAGGTGTTATTGATTGGTGTTCGGCTCTTTTCGGAATCACTGATATGGCAGGCTTAGCGAAATATGAAACAAACAGAACAAACATGCCAACCAGCGCGCCTGGCAAAGTCGCGACTGGGTGAGATGGGAACAGGGAACGGCAATGTTTGAGGGACACTGAGGTATGCAGGATATTGACGTTCCTTACTTCACCAACGTGAGTGACATGGTCAATGTTATACTAAGTCAAAGTGCACTCCCAAAGTGACCTCGGCTTGATCAAGACTCGCCGACGCCGTCATCAGCAAATGTAAACAAACCACTCGCCTACTAGTATAGTACCTATGCCCTCACCACTAGTCAAGAACTTCGTCGTCGCTGCAGTCGTAACGGCAACGGCAACGACTCTCATAGAATGGCTCAAACCACGGCCGGCGACCTCACCAAACACCCGAATCCCATCCCAAACGCCCACCACAGAAAGATAGAGCTGCAATCCCATGCAGACCTAACCTATCTACAGCAGAACCTCGCACAAGCAGCACGAGAGAAGCTAGACCTCCACTTTCCATTGAGTGCAAAACAAGCCGCGCCGGCCGAGGTGATCACATTAGGCGGTGCACCGCAACCCACAGAAGCAGAAAAGCCAGACGAAGAAGACCCCCTCCGCCGGCATGTCCGCCAATTAGTCGACCAATTCCTCCAACAGACCTACACATCAGCAGCCCACTCAATCTCAGTGAACGGGATCGACGCCTCAGCTCTACCTCCCTCGACACTTCCATCCTGCAGCAACCCAACTCCTGATCCTGCTTCCGAAGCCATCGGACCCCTAGACCCATCCCAAGAAACCGAGGGAATCCACTACACCTACAGCGCCTTCGACCCGCGCCTCCAGAAACGCCTAGCTTCCCTCCACGGCGAACTCGAGAGCTTAACCGCTCAAGTCAGCAGACTGCGCCGCGAGGCCCCGAAGTCGAGCGCAGATGCCTATACCTCACAGCTTGAAGCCGCGCTAGCGCGCGATGAGGAAGAGTGGGAGCATGAACAAATGCGCTTGCAAAATCAGACGCATACGGGTCTTGAACTAGATCCGATGAGACATGGCTGGAACGAAGATCTGACGAGTGTGTATGAGCGGGGCGTGGGCGACCTGGCTGTGCTGAGCGGCGTGAGCCAGAGTCACGAGGGCAGACAGGATTTGAAAAGTTTGACCGAGACGGTCGGGAAGGTTCAGCGCGCACGCAACGTCGCAGCCGACTTTGAGTGAGCGGTGTCCAGCACCAAGTACGATAATCAAGAGGTAGCGTCGAAAAGAAAGGGCTAAGCAAGGTGAAGACAGCTTATAGCTTCTCACTTCACACATATGGGATCCATCCCCCGCGACGCGTCGAGTCCCCAAGCAGAGAACAACTCAAGTAACTCGACCGTGTCCTCCTGTTTCCAATTCGATTCATCTCATCTCGACTCACCTCACCTCAACTTGCGTGGAGATGTTCGTCCCAATCCCATCCAGGCAAGCAAGCAAGCAAGCAAAGACGGGAGCACCCTCGCAACGGTGCAGGTCATTGTAGGTCCAATCCCATCCCACCTACAAAACATGTCTCACGGGCCTTCGCAAAGCCGGACCAGAGAAGCAGTAACTACAAGGAGGTCAACCTGGCAGCTAACTAAACGTACGGGCGAAAGCCGCCACTGCGACAATGCAGTACAAGGGGACGGCTTGCCGGGGATGGGCAAGCAAGGCAGGCAGGTGGGTGGGTGCGTACGAGCTTCTGCAAACGAAACGACGAAGGCGGGTTTGGATGGTATGGTGTGGCATGGCATGGCATGACATGGCGTTGAGAATGCACTGCGCGGAAGGGAGGGGTGGAGGATACACGGACGGGTACTGTATGTCACGAATAGCAATTACAAGCAAGCACTGATTTTGTTCTCTTGTATTGGTGTCTGTCGAGTTTGGCTCAATTAGTGTCTGCGGCGCAATCATAGGCCATGCCATGCCATACAAGATGAAGCACGCTGGCACTCGATGACGTTACTTCAACTTTTCTCATCGGGTGAATCGTGGTATCCTCTTCTGCGCACTCTCCTGCATCGTTATCTCAGTGTTTTACCACAGTCTCTGCTTGTCCGTTGGCATATGGAAGCGTATGCTGCATGTCTCCGGCTGCCAGTGTGGCTGACTGATCACTGCTTCTGTGCGATGACCTCATCGGTCTTCCTCCTCAACAACTTCCCAAACAGGCCAACCTTCTGCTTCTCCCAGCTCTCAGCACTCTATGCCGGAGCAGGAGCGCCAAACCCACCCGCACCATTCGCAGACATGCCCGGAGCAGGCGCTGGCGCAGCAGCACTTGCCGCCTCCGTCGGCTGGGCAGCAGAGCCCGTCTTCTTCGCCCACTTCGGCTCCCTCACCCACTGGCTATCTTGCCACGGGCCTGCATCACTATATTCACAGCCGCCCGGACACTCACACGTGCCGCCGAACGCCTTAGGCAAATTCTCCTTCGGCACCTGCGCCAACAACTCCTTCTGGAACCCGCTCCCGAGCACGTGTATCTTGCTCACCGTGACCGGGTCCAAGAAGCCCTTGACCACATTGAACACGCTGCTGAAACCCCAGGGCGCATTGATGATGTACAGCTTGCCCAGCCGCTCGGGGTAGTGGTCCTGCGAGATGGCCGAGGCTTGCTTGACGTAGCCGTAGACGCTGGGGATGCGCGTCACGCCGACGCCCTTCATGTCCATGATTGTGCAGCATGTTTCGAGGAGCTTGCCGACTTTGCGGGAGCAGGCGGGGAGGCGCGGGTCGGCGACTTTTTCGTATTCGACGACAAGGTTGGAGAGCATGCGTTCGGCCGAGGTGATTTTATACATGGCGTTTAGGTCGATGTTGCCATATTGCTCGATGTAGACTGGGCGGCCGTCCTGGATGGTGGGCGAGTCAGCAGGTGAGACGTATAGGTGATGGGGTGGGGTACCACGGGGGTTTGTCAGGTCTGCTGCCCTGCTACATACCTTGTCTGTCTTGTGGTAGTACTGGGGGTAGTACTTGAAGACGTCTGGCTTCTCCTTGTACTCGAAGTTGTGTACGAGCTCGTCGGTGCCGAACTCTTTTCGCCATTTCTCGTTGGCTGTGAACCTGCACGGGCTTAGTCAGTGTTCTGCTTTCACTGAGCAGAGTGCAGCCTACATGTCATGGGCCATCTGGACACTGAACTTCCTGGCTCGTAGGAAGCGCAGTAGTGTCAAGGTGTCCAGTCGATCCCTGTAGCCCTCCTGCTCGAGCATCATGCGTAGTTGTTGTACTTGCGCATCCTGCTCTTTCGTGGTGTGACCAGGGTGACCAGGCTGTGGTTCTGGTGCTGTGGTAGGGAAATCGTAGTCGTCGTACTTGGGGTTAAGCTCCATCTCAGGGTTGGTTTTGGGAGCCCTGGCGGACTCTCGGGACGCTCGGGCAGACATTGTGGGCGGGTAGAGGTGTCTGTGGTAGTATCTAGAATTTGGTTTAGGCGAGGTCGCAGAGCAGAGTGAAGGGTGGCTCTGTCTAGTGGTAATGTGAATAAATATAGGTAGACGTAGAACAATGGCAGTGGGGATGGTTTGTTGACGGATTCCCCAAGTCTCATGGGCGAATAATTTGGCCCACTTGAAAGTTGAGGAGATCAGGGTCACGCTAGAGGGTTGGCAAGGGTCTGTGGCTAAGAAAGCCTAATGATGTCGTCGTAGCTATTAGACGAGCACGAGAAGATGCCTCGTCGTCTAGCATTGCTGCGCAGGAATTCCCTAATGTGAATGGGGCATTACGTATGAATACAGCTATGAAATGGTCTTCCCGGCATCGACGTTGTCGTCGGCTAATGGTACAGTGGGTATACGTCCTAACAATCATCCAACTCATCAAATGTGCCTCCTTGCTGCACTATATGGTGTGGCTATCAACATTATATCTCATGTTCATCCTTCCAATGCTCGCGTAAGATCAAAAACAAAGTAGCTCTTGTAAGCAGCCTTAACCACATGCCGGGGCGTGGATACTGTCACCAAGGTAATGCTGTGGTCCGTGGCAGAGCGGCGGGACAATGCTTCTTTCGTATCTTCTGAAGGGAACTCTCCACAGAAGCTTGATCCCTACTTTTTCCTTGCGAATCGTTTGTTGAGGAGAGCAAGGACTTTCGTCACATCGAACTGGACATATTCAAGTTCCAGTTCACCCTGTCCATCCTTCTGCATTTCGAGCAGGTCGTCGAGCTTGAGGTCCAGTTCAAGCAGTCCACGAGCACGCCCTATGACACGTTAGCAAGGGTCTAGAGAATAAAACTGATAACGCATACCTTTGTAGTGAAGACTAATCACGAATGTGCCAGCCGTTGGACTCTTGAACATGAAGTAGATGTTCCCTCTCCTGTTTTCGGGAACATTACTCCTTTTGATTACACCATCCCTCTCCAATTGTGCATGCGAGAACTTGTAAGGACCGAGCTCTCTGACTCTAACATTCGAAGGACGCCGTACACCTTCAGCCTGGCTTCTGACATTGTGCAAGTAATTCTTGTATGTGTCGAGCTGTGATAGGAGATATGCGTTGTGATCCCTGATCGTTTTGTACACGTCTTCGAGCTTCAGGGTTTCTTCGAGAACCTTGTCCTTTAATGAGCCAAGATGAACGAGCTCCTGTTCGATTTCGTCGCGCAGTGCGGCATAGTCGTCTGCACGTTCGATGGCACCCATATCGGTCAACGTGTTCAGCAATTCCACGCATCGAATGCCTTTCCTCACCATGACTGGATCGTTGCGTAATGTACCAGCTGCTTCTGCGATGCGACCCAACCTGAGAGGCTTTCGAACCGCACTAACGTTCGGTGGTAGACTTCGAATGATTTGCACGAAAGTGCTCTTCGCTTCCAAGAACAAGATTTCTTCCTGCGTAATATCGAGTTGCTGGGTCAGGTCATCGAAAGTCGATTCCCACTTGCTGTATAGTGGCAGAATAATCGCCCTGTTATCTTTCCTTGGTAGTTGTGCTGGTGCCAAGCCGAGCTCTTGCAGTAGTATGGCAAGATGAGATTTCTGGTCTCTTGCAAGCTCAGCGTTGTGCTTCTCCAGCAGTGCGTGCGTCGAATAGACTTCGTTCAAGCTTATGTTGAGCTCGATATCCCTTTTCGACAAAGCAACATAGTTGTCCATTTCAAGACTTTCGTAGAAGTCTTGCACCTCGCAAAGGTCAAGCATAAATTTGTTACACCTGTCTTTGTTCCTTTGGATGAAAGGTTGTAGCTTAGCCATGTACGGCTCTTTGGCATAGGACGGCTTATTAGCTAGGTTTTGTAGCATCTTTGCGATGTAGGTCAACGTTCGTTTCGGTTTGTCTTCGGGGTTTCGCTCGATGAGCATGTATGATTTTGGTGTTACGATTGCTGGGTTGATGAAGCGAAGGAAGAAGAAACCGCCAATGAGCGTACATATTGCTTCATCGCGGGCGTCTGGATATTTCCGTCGTGAAAGGTTGCGGATTTGCTTGCAGATCCACCGAATGCCGTAGGGCGCTTCTTCCACAGCGACGATGATCTCGTCCAAAAACCCTTCGGCGAGATTGCTTAGTGTTTTCAGTCTCGGTTCGATGATGGCCACAACCTGTGGGTGCTCTGCGGCGAACTCAGCCGTAACCGATCGCGGTAAATCTTCTGGCAAGGTGCCTGCTGACTCTTCAATCTGCTTGACCATGTTCTCGTACACCTTCAGGGGGTTGATCTCCAGATCCATATCATCAAGCTCGATCAAAGAATTTATCTTTGCTGAAAGCACTTCTTTCAGGTAGCTCTGGCCTGGACCTCTCCTTGTGTATGTTGTCATCATTCGTGAAACTGGGGTGTTCTGTCGTAGCAAGTTGGAATATTCCGGTGTCGTTTCAAACTGGTGCGTAAGTACAGACTGAAACATAGTCAAGAGCAGATGCTCCTCTCGGCTCTCGTACTGGTTTCCGTATATGGTAAACATGACTGTTTGCAATAGTGAGTCGATCTCTGCCATAGTTACAAGGCGACACAGATGTGCGATATGCCGCGGTTCTGACTGTAGCAGAAATAGCAGATTGCCATAGCGTTGTGTTTTCTCGTCGTTCGGGAACTCTCCCTCCTGTAGTTCAGCAGCTTCATCTAGATGGCTTGCAACTTCGTTCTGTTCTTCCAATGCCATGCGGTTCTGGATGAGAAGTGCTATACGAGAGTCGAGGTAGCGCACATCTTTCTCCAGCACGAAGTTCTTCTTCGACTGCACGGAGATTTTTGACTTGAGTTCTCTGAGTACTTTCTGCGCTCTTGCAAGCTCGTCCGATATCTCCAAGTCCTTATCTTTGGCGCTCATACTCACTAGCAGAGCAGTCATACTAGCCCTTTTACTCTGTCGCAGCGACCGAGCACCATCGTGACTGGAATATGTATTCTGCCGTGCAAGAGGCTCGAATGAGGAGGTCGTCGACGTTGACTGCCGCGAGGGCTGAAGCATCGCTGCGACTGCCATGTCTCTGTCCCTGTCTCCTCCTCTTGAGCGATTGCTTCTTGATCTGTCTTTTGCGCTTGACAAGCGGGTGGGAACGTCGGATCGCAGTTGGGAATTCATTGCGGCACAGGCGGTAGATCGTTTTCGGAACTATCGAATGTGGTATGGACCGGAATGTGAACTGCAGATCGGGGGCTCTCTTCGTTTCAAGTCGCAAGTCAGAGTCCCTTAGCAGATTCGTCCCATCTATGCACGAAAATGCATACTTCGGCTCAGCGACCAGCGCCTTCTGTTTACAGGCACAGTCTTTGACGATTTGACCATGCAGTGGCCGGTGAAAGTACACCCGTACCACAGTTCTCCACGCTGAAACAGTTCCAACAAGCTGTTCAGTCAAGGAACTAGTGGAGAAAAAGCACAGATGGCTGTGGTCCTAGTGGTCGAAGTAATCACAATCCAGACCTCGCAATGTGTTTCGTCAAGCTGAGAAGTGCCGATGTAGGTCTCGGAGAATTGTTGGAATTACAGTGTTGTACCTGCAGACGTGTCGCAAGAGATGATTTGTGCGAATAGCAAATGTTGACCAAGGGAGCGTCGAAAAGGAACGTGGTGATGAGTCGGCAGGGTGGTGTGGCTGATTCGAGGAGGAGGATCGCTCTCCACGAATGATCGAGCAGAAGCTGAGCTTTTGCGACAGAAAGGCAGTCGGAGCACTTCCTTATGTTCGCAAGCGGTGTTTGGGACTGTCGGAGTCGACGGCAGGAGACTTCCGTGACCCCGTCTTGGACGACTTGCTACCGAGGCGCTCGTCTATTGTTGTGTGTGTGAGGGATGCTGCAGGTTGGTTTCAGGAGTCAACCGTGTGCACCAATGCAAGAGGATGATGAGATAATGATGAGGCGGATGCAGATGTAGCTACTTCTTACACCATCTAGCTGGGCGTTGACAGGCAAAACTGGTTGTGGATTGTGGCCCGAGATGTCTATCGCTAGCACTTCACATCGAGGGGTCTCCAGTGCACTTCCACCTTGATTGCTAGCTGGCTGATGAGCGATACGAGATGCTGGGGTACGAGAAAGAGGAACCACGGCTCCGACACTTTGCCTGCTGGGCTGTTGCGAATCAAGGTGGGCTCCCTTTCTGCGTAGACTGACAGGGGTAGACTAAGAGAGGCGTGGGAGGCTTTCGGTTAAGCTCCAATAATGGAGAAGCCAAAGAGCACAAGCGCCTTTGTAAGACGCGATAAAGTCGTCTAAGCCGCTAAAGCTGCACGAGTGCTTCGCTACTATCCAACCTCGATTACTGTACATCTGGCTTACACTGCTCGTAGCAAGACGGTGCTCGCTCGCCGATGTAGGAGACATTGACTGACGGCTTTGCGAAATCGATTAGAGACCGTGAACTTCTGGCGATAACTTGGGGCCCTAGCCGAACGTCACTAAATATTGATCGACTGATCAATACTTCATCCAGTCATGTCCAGTAGTTGCCGACAGCGTTCAGTCAGAATAATCTGAACTCAAATTTCACCTTCCGCCCCGCATCGACTGTCTATCAATGACCCTTGCAACCAATTTAACCTCGATACCTTTAGGTCTAGGTCCGTCCAAACTATCACTGTCGTGTCTGCAAGGAGCAATGCACAGGTTGACGGCCAAGATTTGGCTGCGGACCGAGTTTGCAGCTAGTTAAAATTATGTACACGCGCATTCTGCAGATCCTGACGGGGGATCTGCTTGACGTCTCGATTAAGGGTGTCTGTTCGTATCAATGTCGTTATCGCACGTGTACCCTCATCGCGCTGCATTTCCGACCAGTGTCATCGACCTACCTTCAGCTAAGCATCGAGCAAGATGCGCAGCAGCGAGACCATGCAGTAGCATAAGCCGTCAAAAAGCTCCCACCTCGTTGTGGCTCCTATTCTTTCTCCTCAACTACTTAGAGGGCAGTATTGCAATATGACTTGGAGGGCTGCTCTGAATGATGGTTAAGGCGGCAACAATCCGAATCGTTGTTGAGGGCATTTGGGAAGGCCCATTCGTGCTTTCGTAGTCTTGTGCCTGCTGGCCCGTTGAAGGTGCCCCTTAGCTTATCATCGTGATGACTTCGAGCTTGATCTTTTACACACCTCCTAGTCGAGCTCCTGCCACTGACGCTTCCAGAGAATAGAACCTTTCCACGGACGCAATGTTATCGCGAATGACTATGAAGAGGATCTATGCAAGCGTGAAGTCAAATTCCTCCCTCGATCTGAGAACACATCAGGAAGCGGCGCTCCATCCTTTTTTCGATCGTCTAAACGCGGGGCTGTTGAGCGCTTACAGCGGAAGTCTAAGACATTCAGAGCTCCTCCCCTGTCTTATGCGATCTGGATCTGCACCGGGCCCAGGGCGAGTTCCATGGCTCAACCTGAAACCCTTATGAAGCTCGCGTCGATTGCAATGTCGCTCGCTAAATGTAGTTGTCAGGTTGAAGTGTGTCAAAGAACGAGTTGTATCCGCACCAAGCTGTCAATGCTGCCATGTGCGACCGGCAAGCGCAGGCTCCGAACCAACGCCGTCGATAGAGAGATCCGACGAGACGGGACGTGGCGTCCACCAGAGCACTGACCATCTGCTCCAACCACTCACTTCCCTTGGCAGGTACCGGCTGCCGAACTCCGAGAACCAGAAATAGATTGTCAGTCACTTGATAGCTTCGATGGCTCCCCCTCGGCAATATGATTTGAATTATTCTTGTACTATCCGTTCGGTATCAAGAGATGTCATGAGCGCGTAGATACCAAGGGCGCTACTACCTAGATGCAGCTCTATTGCTAATATTGATCGTACTTCTAACCACTCCACTACGTCTGCCTGAGTCTCAACGCCTGGCAAAAGTAGTGCTGCCATACCGAAATCTGCTCTTTCCAAATATCCTATCAAATGCTCAACACCTTCGAAGCTCAATAATGACCTCGACACAATTCCTCAACACAATCCGCATCATTGTACCGTCACTGCATTCCATTGCGCAGATTGTCGTACTGCGACTCTGGATACTCAAGACAATTCGGAACTTCCTCTAAGGCGCTTCGCCCACCACTGCTCACCACAAATTGCTCGATGAGACTCCCTTGACCACGTAGCTTGTCACCACTACTTTCCCACCACATACCACCTCCGAGTCTGTTTCTCCTTACATAATCCGCCTTCATAACTGTCACATTTGACGTGTCATAGCTGATCATGGTACCACTGCTAGCATCGTACGACCAGCTAGCACCGATCACAGGATCAAAATATTCTTGTGCACCTGTCTTCGGCAAGGCTTTGTAGTCCCATATGCCATTCTCCCAACTGCCTTCACCGACACCACTATAGGCGGTTCCAGGCCCTTGGGATTGCTGGAATGCTCGACCGTACAATGGCATCCCAAGAACCAGTTTATCAGATTGGACACCACTGCCGGCGTACAAGTCGATGGCTGCTTGTGTGCTGAATGGTGTCGAGGAAGGATCTTGCTGACTAGGGTACAGATTGGCTTGATGACCAGCCGTGGTATCCCAGCTCCCAGCATAATCATATGCCATGAGATTCCAGAAGTCGAGGTATTGATCCATGCCCCGGATGTTGAGGTTCTGGATGTTCGAAGGACCGGCTGGGCAAGCGGTGGTCAGGAGGAAATGTGTTGAGCCGCCGCGCTTTTGCTCTGCTTTCTGCAGCTCCACTCTTATTGCGTGCAACAGATCGACATAATTTTGGGCCTGGGCTGCATTTGTAGGATATTCCCAATCTATGTCGAGGCCATCAAAGCCGAGGTCCTCGAGCAATCGAACGGCTGACTCAGCAAATCTTTGTCGTCCAGCTGGTGTGCTGGCTGGCGCGACAAAATTGGCTGAGTACGTCCAACCGCCTATGCTGAGCAAGACCTTGAGGTTTCGGTTTTGCTTCTTGAGAAGGTAAAGTTGCTTGACGCACCCATAAACGTTGTTACCAACGTCGTTCCAGCTGTCCCCCTCCCAGTGGATTTGAAGGTCAGACCATGGGTCCGTGAGGCTCACAGTCCCATCTTGCTGGATATTCGCAAAAGAGAACAGGATGTGTGTGAGCATAGACGTGTCCAAATCTTGAGGTCTATGCTGACGAGCATAGATCGCCCAGTCTACATAGTACACAACCGATCGGATACCGGAGCCGCCACCCATGGTTGTGTCGTTGGTTGGACTGACTGCTACTGTGTTGTTCGAAGTGACTGCTTGTGTGTTGTTCGAAGTAGCTCCTTGTGTGGTGACAGGCTTGACCCCTTGTGTGCTATTTATCAGGGTGCCTCCAGCAGTATCGTTCCGAAAGACGACTTGACCACCCGAGTTCTTATCTAGTAAGGGTGTGTCTTGCGCACCTATCATATACTGACAGGAAACTGTGCTTATGTAAGTGAGCAAGAATATCGGTGAAAACAATGGTCGCTTCATTTTGAAGATGGCTGACGTCGGACTTACATGTGCTCAGGAATCAGAGTTTGGCTAGGATCAGCAGCCGCTGAAAGATTTATGCGAGGTCAGGTCCACGTGCTGACTGGTGGTGAACGCGAGCACGGTGCAGTCTGAGGAATTCCACAAACAAAGAAGGGATGTCATTCACTCAAGCCATGCCTCACATTCCACGGCGAGGACAAGGTCGGGCTGGGCTGGGCTGTTTGAAGTGGCATAGCGGTGAAATCGTAAGCAGCTCAGCCATATTAGACCCTTCTTTCGATATGCTGAGCCACAGTGGCTGAAATTGGAAAAGGAGAGATCCACTGGAGAAGGGCTCATCTTCTCACGAGCGCACTCTGGCCCACCACGACGTTGCATTGCATGGATTTCGTTTTAAGTGCAAACAAAGAAGATGAAAGCAACTGCATTACCGCTGCATGTGCTCAGCTAGCTTCGCATCCATGAATGCAACATCGGCAGGGTTCGCACCACCACCTGCAGTATGACCCCACGACGACTCGATGACTTCCAGTTTACCGTCCTTCAGATGCTTCATCTCGTCCTCACTATCATCAGGTGGAAAGTACTGATCAGTCCGACAGGGCATCAACAACACCTTCGCCTTGATACTCTTCAGGGCATCATCCAGCGCCTGATCATCACCAGGAGCATGACGCAGCTGACTGACCACTCCCTTCTTCGTGCTACCAATATCACCCATCTGCCACATCCTCGCCTTGGTCACTAGGTCATCCGCATCCCACTCAGCATACCCAGCTTCTCTGAGTTCCATCCATTCCTCTACATCCTTGCACCCCATCTTCTCCCACTCGCGCTCTCTAAACCACTGCGCACTTGTAAGCCAAGCAGCATAGGTCCTCGCCCAGGCAGCCAACCCCTTTTTCGGCTTCACTTCCTTCAAGTGATCACCTACTTCTGCACCCTCAGCAAGCTTTGCCTTAATCTGCTTCCAAGCAACATAATCAATCGAGCTCGTCATCGCTGCGATTGGCCCTTCGAGGAACGCATAGTTGTGTCCACTCGTCCTCGCGCTCGTACAAATACCTACTACCCTCTTCACGAAGTCAGGGTACATCACAGCCCAGTGATATGCCTGTTGACCACCCATGGAGAAGCCGATGACCGCCTCAAGCTGCTTCACGCCAAGCCCGTCGGTGAGCATACTGTATTGAGCGTGTATCAGATCCTCGTAGTGCAGCTCTCCTGGTGCTGGGAACATAGACTTGTTGGAGGGGGATGATGACTCGCCGTTGCTGAGCATTGCTACCACCACGACATGGTACTTAGAGAGGGCGGAAGAGGGAGTAGACTGGAAGGTCAATGTTGTATTAATTTTGCCCGCGAAGCACGTTGGAATTAGAACCGTGCCTGCTGTTGATGAGGTGTTGTATTGGCGGTAGGCCACACGGAGGTCGTGAAGGGTTGTGCCAGAGGCAAAGGTGAAAGAAGGGATCGTATGGTGTTCGATCCCTGTTGGATCATAGGGTTCTGGTTGGGGCGGCGGCATGGTGATGAGACTGACCAATGTCACGGCGTGTGTTGTTTGACGAGCGAAAGTGGTGTGTTTATTGTCTATTACCACCAGCCTCGAGGATAACCACCTTGCACAAGTCTTGAGTTCATTTTCATTGCTTTGAGGCGGAGCACACCGTTTAGCCTGACGTCAGTGCCTCTGTGAAGTTGGATCTGACAATGCATAGGCGCTTTGGAGAGCACCAAACCATCAAGGAAACTTTACAAGCGCAAGTGAATTGCAGGTTGGAGGTCAAGATGGCGTAGATCGACGCTCCGACAAATTTACTGTACGAGCAAGAAAGGACGATCATGTGTCTTACCACTGATACGAGAGCAGGAGCCCGAATCATCAAGGCATGGTGTGCCACAGGAAGTGCGTCTTCACAGCGGTATATCCACTTCGTCAAAGCTTCGAGCATCGTTCGAGTAGCAAGTTGCAATGTAAACAGGTTAGAAGCTCGTCAGACTCGATAGACAAGCCCAGAGCAGATGGGGACGCGTGCAGGGCGTTCTTGCTAACCCGGACATGAGCGCGTCATTTTCGCGTCAGGGCAGGAACCTGGGTTGTGCCTGCCTGAGTTTGACATATTCTATCGACAGAACAGCTGGTGCGGTTCTTCTCATGAGCATACTGACACAGTATGAACAGAGTAGCTTCGAACCATGGCACGAGCTCAACGTCCAGTCAGCCGTTCGGCGACCGACATCCCACAAAATACCTTCATGCTTGATAATGGCGCATTCGCAATCAAAGCAGGCTTTGCGCCAACCGAGAACGTTTCCAATGCTGAGAACTTACAATCATGCGAGGTGATACCTAACCATATAGTTAGGTCTCGGGAGCGAAAGACATACGTCGCGGCTCAGAGCGACAAGATCACGCAGTGGAGCGAAGCAGTGTTTCGTCGGCCGATCGAGAACGGGCAGTTGGTCAGCTGGGAAGCAGAGAAAGAAATCTGGGAGCACTCTCTATTCGACCCGAAGACTGCTTCGAAGAAGGCTCTCGTCCAAGACCCTGCAGATACCACACTAGTGTTCGCCGAATCACCCAATACAATACCTGCACTGCAAAAGAATGCAGACGAGATTATCATGGAAGAGTGGGGATTTGGTGGCTACATGAGAGTTGCGGGTGGGTGGTCCAGCTGAAGACAACGCATGCAGCAGAACTGACGGCTCAAGGTCCGTCATTGAACGCCTATAACGATCTCCATCCCGTTTTCGAAGATGCGGGAGCGCCCAAGGCACAATCCAGCCTCGCCAACTTGCCAATGGAATGTCTGCTGGTCATTGACAGTGGATACTCATACACCACTGTAACGCCCTGCTTTCAAGGTCAGCCAATACAACGAGCTATCCGTCGGCTCGACATTGGTGGCAAGCATTTGACGAACCTGTTGAAGGAAACGATTTCCATCAGACATTTTGACCTCCATCAGGACACGAAGATCGTCAATGATATCAAGGAAGATGTTGCGTTTGTCAGCAGAGATCTCAAGGCTGACCTAGAAGCGGTCTGGAAAGGCAACAAGGCAAAACATTATTCACCCTCAGCAGGAACAGCGGATATCGATGGCCGGCCCACCGAACTGCGCATTGACTATGTGCTGCCTGATGGAATCAACTTGACACGAGGATATTCCCGACCACATGACTCCTCCAAAGAGGCCGAAAAGAAGCGAAAATTAGCATTGTCCCAGCCTGGGACAAATGAAATCGTAATGACGCTAGGCAATGAACGCTTCGTCACGCCCGAGGTACTCTTCAATCCAACAGATATTGGCTCAAAACAGCCTGGTCTTGCGGATTGTGTCATACAATCACTGGCGAAGCTACCGCCACTAGTCCAGGCGACGATGGTAGCCAACACCATAGTGGTGGGAGGCAACGGCAATATCCCTGGTTTCGTTGAGCGTCTGCAGGATGAACTAAGGGCTAGAGTCAAGGTCGAGTGGCCTGTCCGTGTCCGAAAAATGGAAGATCCCATCACTTCTACTTGGCTCGGTGGAGCTCGATTAGCCTGCAATCACCGCGACATTCTTCAGAAGCATGCAGTGACTAAGGCACAGTATGACGAGAATGGCAGTTCATGGCTGGCAAGGCACTTCGCCACTGCGCATTAAGTTACTCGACGATCGCAAAAGGTCGGGGTAGGTGCTGAGGCTGTTTAATAAGGCATAGTTGCTGCGAAGATGCTCATTTCAGTCACATCCAAGCCTTGTGAACGACAGCTGCAAAATGGGATTGTCATTCTGAAAGTGGCTGTACTGCTCGATTGAGCCAGTAAGTTATCGAATCTACGAAAATCCGTTCGAAAACCCGCCAGCTCGAACGGCCTATCGCGCCTGCTGTAGGGCAAAACCAGGCACGGCTCAAAGTAGCATAGCTCAGGCAACACCTTGGTCCAACACCAGCGCCACGGCGTTGGCTTGCAGCTGTCTCACGATAACCCGGAAGCGGCCTGTTATGCACCTAGTTCCCGGCCAACTCTCATCGCGCATGTGGCATGTTTTGTCACATTACTTCCCTCGAGAAGAAACCAGCAACCCTTTCTATTGGTCCCCGTGTCAGGCTGAAATTCAAAACCTGCCGATCGAACCCTTATCGTCAATCCACGAACTATTTGTCGAGGCACACAGACACAGCTCCTGTCGATGTGGTCTATGTTTGCGCCATTAGCTCTTTCGCCTGCGCAGTACTTTCAATGGTTGAATTCCTGAGCTCCTCTGGAACATCAGGCTGACAGCATGCATAAACCTGAAGCCACTTGGCACTACCCTGTACAAAGCTTTGTATGGGCCTGCAACCTTCCCAGCCACATTGCTAGCGTTCTGGTTAGAACGAGTCTGCCAATGCTACCAATGGCAAGACGATCCCGGTCATGGCTGGTATCGATCTGTTACTGGTAGCTTGGGCTGGGTGTCCTCCCCACAACATTAATGCTCACTCAATTCCTAGCTCAACCACATCTTCTTCTCTCAGGCTCCCACCTTTCCTCTTATCTTCAGGCTTCGGCACGCGCAGATCAAAATGTCTGACGATGAGTCTGACTATTACGATCCTAATCGTGGCCCACTGCCAGCCAGAACGCACAGCTTCATTGCTAACACAGAGTTGCTCTATAGTGGGACAAGCAACGGGTATCATATCAACAAGGAGAACATTTTGCAAGATCTTGCAGAAAAGCAGTTCCCGCTTGAAGACTCCGAGTTGATTTTCAAGCCCTATGACGAAGCTGAAGACGAAGATCACTTCGCCGCCTCCTACTACAATGGGTCTCAGATCAAAGCACTCTACCCAGATGCTTGGGCACCAACCGTCTCGATCGTCTTTATGCCTGGTTTAGACAGGATCAAGGTAGATCAGATGGAAGAGCAGGGCATGACTCAAGAAGCGCCCAACCCAAGAAGTCCTCGATGGAGAACGTTGACCTCGGGAAATTTTCTCGCCTATCTAGAGTTCGACGACAACCTCACCTTAAGCCGCGTTGACCGAACGCCTGAGGTACTGGCACAGATGCGTCGACGTGGGGTTTCCAACGTCACGGACAATCGCAGTAGCACGGCACTTTTCCGTGTTGCACGCGAAGATCGTCTCATCACAATTAAGAGCGAAAACGTCACGATCGTCAATATCCTCACGCCTGGCAGCACTGATCTTGAGGCCACCCTGATAGAGGTCGACAAAGGTAGTCTCTTCAACCTTGTCATTGACTTCCACCGGTTCGTCAGAGATGGTGGAGCAGCCTTGAATACTGACATCGAGAGCAGAGTGAAATTGCTGGAAGTAATGATAGAAGATGCCAGCCGACTTGCTATTCGCAGTCCGATTCTCTTCCGAATGTCCACACGACAGCAGATTGCCCGCAGCAGAAACACGAGGTATGGTGTCGATCACGGTTCAATGTTCGAGACTATCACCACAAGTGTTGGTATCAAGAATATCATCTCGAAGTCAGCGGCTTGCTTCAACTCCCTCGCCACTGCTGGAGAGTCCAACGACGAGCAAGCCTCGATCCGCCCAAAATTCCTACAAATGTTAGTGCTCTTGTTGTCACTTCTCAACGATGCCGACCTTGGAAGTATTGCTTCCTTCCTTGAGAAAACCTACCGCATCAAAGCCGATCGAAGGCACCTCGAAATCTTGATACTGAAAGTCTTGCCGCTCCAGTCAATCAACAAATCTATCTTTGTTCGTGAGATGGTGAACGCCGTTGAGACACGACCGCAACGGATGCCTGACAACGAGGAGAAGATTTGGAACGGTTTCATAGCACAGCTTCTTAGGGATGGCTATGTCTTGCCTGGGTTTACGCAGCAAATGGGTCAGCTTGAAAGGTCTTGGGTGGTAAAATTCCCAGATGGAGAAGGATTCAAAGACTCTTACGTCTTCAGGAACTTACAGTATCATGACGAGCACAGCACAATCAACGTGATCCCGCCCATAGATCTGAGCATGAACCACAGGACGGGAGAAGTCACCTCAGTGCTCACCGACAACAATCGCTACTTGATAGCTGTCGGCGATCATCAGAAGATTACCGGAATGGTCTTCGGCGAGTATTCCGTGACTGAAGCTGCTGGACCAAAGCGCACATGCGATCTGTCAATCAGCGAGATATTCGTCAACGACTACCTTAACAAGGCTATTCAAAGGACCAATCACGTGCTCGGAATTGTCAACAGTTATTTCGCGACAGTTAAACCACAACAAAGGAAGCTTGTGAAGGGCGATGCCCTCGTACGACGTCTATCACGCAAATTTGAAGAGCTCAATCTTCCGATCATGAGCACGAAGACGAAGAGATACCCTGACATCGCCAGCTGCGGCCGCCTCACTACCCACGAAGCAAAGCTCAATGGTAAACTCCTTGCCGTGGCCTACAAGGTCGAGGGTAAGAAAATTGCTCGAAGGGATCTTATCCGCAACATGGCCACGGATCTTCGCAAGGTCAGGACCACACTCCATCACATTGACATAGAAGTTCAGCGCTACAGTGGAAAGAAGAAGAACGAAGCTACAAAGCAGACGATTGTGTCCTTGCAAAAAGAGCTTCCTGCGATACACCAATGTCTAGGCTATGCCGAACAGAACAAGCAAGCACTAGAGCAGCAAGACAAGCTTGATGTTGGCGATGAACCTATTGTTCAAACGATCTTCCCCGGCAGCGTGATCGCCAAGGGAGTAGTCCACTGGTCCCAGTACAACATGAGGCTTAGCAGTGGCGACCGCGAGCTGCGTGTCGAAGCCAATCGTCGTCAAGTCCGCAAGTTCAGTTGGGTCAGTGACGAGATCGCCGAGGTCTGGCTGGGCACTCCGGGGCTGGGCGGTGACCAAGGGTTACAGTTTTTCGTCAGCCCCTTGAAGCGTATACGGCCTGAGCAGAGACAATGGGAAATCAGAGCCAACGACCATGTGCTTATGGTTGGCCAGTACATTGTCGTTATACAAAACGAGCAGGAGGACGAGTCTGAGCTTGCTGCGTCCGCTCCAGCACCCTGGCCTGAACGAGTCGACGTTGGGGCGCCTTTCATAAAATCTGCCGTTCCTCCTGTGCTTCGCAGTGGTCCGGCCCATGGATATGCCGGCGCACATGATGCAGGACCTGGTGGACACGTTCCTTTTCGACCCCTGCCGCAAATTGTACAGAACTGGATGAAGGTGGTTGGTGTGCCGAACAGCTTGATGGACCCCAGGCTCACAAATCGTCGGCGTAACCGCTGCAAGGATGAATTCGTGATTCACTAACATGAATGTAGTGACTAGGGATCTACGTTGGACGGACAGCTCTGTTCTTGATTGATGCTATGACAATTGACTGTTCGAACTTAGCATGGAAGTTCAGATAATTATTCTCGTTTGATGCTCGTTCCCTGACCTCGCGGTTTTCGCGCTTCTGTATTCTCCACTTTCTAAGTTACATCTAGATACTAAGAGGACGTCAAAGTTTGGTACCGTGGCCTGATGCTCAACTGGCTAAACCAGTACCTTTTCATGTGAATTGAGATTACAGTGAAAAAGGAGTGAAGGCCGTTGAAGATAGGAGGGTTCGATGAGAATTATTAGTGACAGTAATTATATGAAAAGTGGTTGATGTTTCGGTTACTTAGATTATCCGGGCGTTACCGAAGCCTCTACACCGAATTCATCACAGGAACAGTTAACGCCAAGAAACGGTTGTCACTCGGGGCCCTACCGTCAGAATGAGCAGCTCAAAAAAACGCAGCTCTGACCCCCTGTACCGGACCGACCATCATGGTCTCTTATAGTATTAGCATATCTTTGGCTGAGGTAAGATACGATCATTATTATCCTCTGGATTATAGATATATGGATAGGATGCTGGTCTTAAGAAACGTCGCTTGAAGTACCCTCCGAATGTACCCCTCGGCGTCCGCTTGCCTTCACCGACAAGCAGCTTCTCCGCAAATTAAGTCGCACTAAATGCAGCCGCAAGTTGCATAAGCTCACACAAGCTTGCGATGATCCTTGCCAGATACATGCAGCTCTTCAACGATGACCAAGCTTCGCTTCTGGTGAAGTTGCTTTGCACGAATTGCCGATGCTTGCAGGGGATAGTTTGAGGAGTCACTCCTCACGTATCTCCAGCTCGATGTATGTCCCAGTAGGTACTTAAGAAATGCCTTGGCTGCGTCTTCTTCTCCAAAAGCTTTCTACTTCGTGAGTAGAAAGCGAAATCGGGATGATCAATGTCCTCCCGGTTCTTGCGCTCGCGCTGAGCCAAGCTTCAACCGCACAAGAGCTACAGCCAGCTGGGGCTATTTCTCCAGTGGCAGAACGTTGCGGGCCATCGAACAACGTGGTCTGCGTGAACAAGTTTGTAAGCCAGCTCTTTGAGGAAGCAGGAAAGAAAGATATCTGATGTTGTCAGGCATCTGTCCTCCCCTACCACTTCTTCCGCAATACATCTGTCCTCGGTAACGTCCTGGACTTCAGAGACACCTCAGTTCCCTCCGATCCATCCTTCGAACTCGTCACCAATGCCAGCTTCGTGGTATTCAACCGAGAAATTGGTCTTGACCTACTCGGTGCAAACCCAACCTATGACTTCGTCTTCAAGGTTACCGAAGCCGTCCACGAAGCCCCGGTCTATGTCCCCTCCCAAGGCAAACTCTACCTTTCGCGTTTGGCTCCCCCGCCTGGCTACCTGCCACAACTCGTTGTTGACCTCAATGCAAATCCACCCACCCTTTCTGAGTACCTCCCAGCTCCGCCAATCTACGCTCCCAATGGTGGCACATCTTACGGATCCGGCACTAAGATCCTCTTTGCAGCAAGTGGCGGTAACAACAGCATCGGCAATCCACCAACCGAACAACGTGTGTCTCTCCGCATCCTAGACCCTGCAACGAACGAATCGACAGTCATTCTCAACAACTACTTCGGCTTGTACTTCAATTGTATCGACGACGTCGCCGTCCACCCCGTCACTGGGCAGATATTTTTCACTGATCCAGATTACAGCTGGTTCAACAAGCTGACAGACACACCACCGCAACTGCCCACGGCCTCATACCGTTTCGACCCGAGCACCGGCGCGACGTATCTCATTGATATGAGCCTGCAGCAACCAAACGGCATCGCATTCACGCCTGATGGAGAGACCCTGTACATATCTGATACGGACGCCGTTGCGAGCTCGCAGGGGCCTACGGGACCGAGAGGAGGCGACTACAATGCGACTCGGCCAGCGACGATATATGCTTTCGATGTGAGTAACAATGGAACGCGCGTGGACAACAAGCGTGCGTTTTACCTGAGCCAGAGTTGGGTGCCGGATGGATTGAAAGTGAGTCGAGAGGGATTAGTATTGACAGGTGCGGGCAATGGCGTGGATGTGCTGGACGAATTTGGCGCCATGGTGATGCGTATCCAGACAAACTATACGGTTCAGAACTTCGCTTGGGTAGGCGATGATCTCAAGGAGTTGTGGATGATGGGGAATGGCGGGATCAGCCGTGTGCGGTGGAACGTGCAGGGGCAAGAGCTCACATAAGGTGAGAAAGCACATCTGTTGCTTGTCCGCAACTATAGTCCTATATACTCACTTAAGATAGTGAAGCAGTGAGGTCAGTATTGCCCTAGTAGTCTAAAGAGCTATGCTTCGGAGATAACCGCGAACAGCTAGTGGAGATAAGCAAAATCCGTTGTTAAGAATCTTTCCTTTGCAATCGTTCACAGCTTCTCAATCTCCATCTTGATGAAGGAAGGACCAAGCGCTTTGAACGTCCCTCACCCTGCCGTCTTCGGTTGCATCAATGGATGTAAAGTACTAGCTTTGATTGGTAGTCTACAGGGGAGATACAGTCAACTATTGTAAGTCCAACCAACATGCGTTGTCGCGTTGTCTCCCTGGACTGTTCGTCCGTGAGGTTACGTGATACTAGTACTAGCGCCATCGGACGAAGCAGACGGCTGAAGCAGATACCGAGCCCAAGGGTCGACGTTCAAGGAGAAGACTGTATTGATATATAAGTCCCGGTTTGGATCGTGCAAGATAAACGACGTACAAGACTTCACACCGAGTCAAAAGGACACTATGGCAGCCAATGTATCTCAGACGCAGGAACATCGTGCCATATTCGCTCATAAAGATGGAACAATTTCAGCAGAGACTATTAACACTCCATACACCCCATCAGGATCGCAATCTCTAGTTCGTGTCAAGTATTCGGGAATCAACCCTGCTGATATCCGTCATATATACATGGGCCTCTATGACAAAAGCTCAGTTACCGGCCTCGAATGGGTTGGTACTGTCGTTGATACTGGCAAAGAGTCGTCCTTTTCGGTCGGGCTTGAAATTTTTGGAGTGTCTATGCCAGGCTTTGGTATACCAAGGCCATTGTGTTCAGGGGCGCACCAGGACTTTCTGTTGGCGGAGAAGTAAGTTTCAATTTGTTCTCCGATCGCTTATAAAGCTGACGAAAGAGTAGAGCCATGACTTGGGCACTTCCGGGAGGGCTTGACCCAAAGCAGGCTGTCGCACTTTCTCTAGGCTTACAAACAGCTGCCGATGCATTGTTGAATGTTCTAGGTTTCGTATTCGAGCCCGCTAAAATTCAAGGTGTCTCAGCAAAGGACACACCAATATTGATCTGGGGTGGTGCATCGAATGTCGGACTCTGCGCCATTCAAATTGCGAAGATGGCGGGATTTGACCCTATCTTTACTACATCATCTGTCAAGCACCACGACACCTTACACCGATTAGGAGTGACCGAGTGTTTTGATTACCACGACGTCGATGTGGTTGACAGGATCCGAAACGCGGTTAACAATTCTGGCAAGCAACTCTCAACGGTGTTTGATACGGTCGTTGGTGGCCTTACGGTCTTCGATCCTCCTCCATCGAAACCACTGGACCCGGCTAAATCGACAATTTCTCTCGCACGCAAGTGCTTATCTGATGTCCCTGAGCAAGACCTACGACTTTGTGCAGTGGTACCTATCGCACATGATCCGACCTGGAGGCTTTGTATTGGTACGAGACTCGAAGGTCCAGACACCTTTGGCATGCCGCAGGACCCGAGGTGGCCTGGTGTCGTCGAGTCCTTCATGCAATGGTTTCTCACAAACCCAAAAGCTTTTCGACATCCAAAAGTTACTGTCGTTACCGGGATCGACGAAGGAATGCGTCAGGTGCAAAGAAGCTTCGATGGAGGTATGTCGTTGGAAAAGGTTATCATTGCGCATCCATTTACCTGAGATGATAGCAACCTAAGATAGGCTATAGCTGTATCCTGATTTCAGACCGCGTTGCTTGTTTTCCTTCGTAGTATTATTGTTGCGGATTATGGCTAAAATAGAAGATGTAGGTAGGTTCGGCGGTGAGTACCTAGCAGGAAACGTCTATGAGCCCGTATCACCGGGCAAGGATTATGCCTACTGGCCCGCGGGAATATGCCTACTGGCCTGCTGACTAATCACATATAACCTCATCTTTATGATTCTACGTATAAGTTAATTATATTATTTTCGTACTATAAATTAACCTTTACTACTTACGTTTAAAATCTCGAGGATAATATTACGTTTTCTTATATTAGGGCTACTTTCTTATATTATTACTACTTTCTATTACGAATTAATGAGTGGGTTGAATAGATAAATTACTAGACGAAGGAGAGGTAAGAAGCTATCGACGGTTAGTGCGATAAGGTATAGCTACTAACCGGTTATAAGGCTGCAAGGCTATAAGGCTACAAGGCATACTCTATAACATCACCCCCCCTCTAAAGTAGGTCTATCCTTAGACCTCTTACTGTGATTCTCGTGGTATTGTAGTTAGTGTAATTACCCGAAATCCTATAGTAAACCGTATTATTTTCCTTATATCAGTACCGTTCTATTAAGCTACTATCCTTTCTCTTCCTATATTAGTATCCTTATTGTTCCTTTATTGTATCCTATAAATTAACACGGTTAGCTATAGTCGGTTTATCGATCGAGCGTTAACTATAGAGCTTTAAGATAAGTATTATAGCTATACGGATACGTAGTAGGACTAACTCGTTTAGAGGTCCCTAGAGCACTGTAAGACTCGTATAATAGGGTAAGGGCGCTAGCCGATACGGTAAACCGTTCGATAAGTATTCTACGTCGCGATACTTCTATCGCGCCGTATTAGGTCTATAAGGACTTAACCTTATTAATATTAACGACTACCTTAGTCCCTCCCTAAGTAACGCCTTACGGATCGTTTCCTCTAGAATTAGTTAAGTACGTAAAGCGTAACTATATCTTTAAGTCTTTCTCTTTCGTAGTTAAGTTCGCGGTTCTTACTAGTACTAACGGTATTTTTATATCTCTTAGTCTTTAAACCGCGGTACTACGCGTCTAAGGACTTCCTTTTATTTATCCTTAGTGAAATTAAACTCGCTTAAAGGGCCTAGCTTAGTAGAGTATTATCGGTAGAAGTCGAGGATTAAGTTAGTTATACCTAGGAGTACCTTTACTTCTTAACGCTAATCGGGTTTATAGCTAGCTTATTAAACCTTATAGCGTAGTCTCTTTTTCTTACCTGTTCTCTTAGAATCGAGTATAGCTTTAACGTTTTACTCTTCTTCCTTACTCTCTTCTCGTTTAACGTAGATAGGTAGTAGTAGAGGTTATATCTAGCCTAGTAGGCCTTCGGTAATTGTAGATCGAAGGAGAGAGGTATAGAAGATATTATAAATCTTTATATCTTTTAAGAGATCGAGTCGGTACGCGATAAGGTTAATAATCTCGCTAATTTAAAAGGGACTAAAGTTCTTATCGTTAAGCTTCTTAGCTAGTCGCTTAATACGTATATTTCTAGCGTTAAGCTAGACTTCGTTACCTATCTTATATATAGAGGACGATTATCTCTTTATATCTTTAAACTTCGTATATCGTACTTACGCTAGGACTATTTATACGCGTAGACTATTATATAACTCGAGTATTGTATTAGTAAAGTTATTAGTATTGTAGTAGTTAAATCGTATCTTAGCTACTATAGGTAGGATTAAGATATTAGGTTTAATATCGAAACGAGGATAATAACTATAATTAGTAAAGAACGAAGTCGTCTTAGTTATTTTTAACTCGTAGTTATTAATTACGAATTCGGCTATTAGTAGCTACTTAGCCTAGTCGTTTTATATATAGTTACCGTATATACGAAGGTATTACTCTATACCTTAGTTCGAATTCTTACTCTAACCGTCGATCTCGAAATAGTAAGCGGTAGAGAGTTATCTTTTAATACCTAACTTCTCGTATAATCGTCTCTAAAAGGCTAAGATAAATATACTTCCTCGATTAAAGGTAATACTAAGAGGAATCTCGTATAATTAAGTAATATAGTAGTTAAAGTATTTTATAGTTAAGGCGGTATCTACTAAGTTAATAAGAATAAAATATCTTATCTTCGTAAGTCGATTAGTAATAACTAGAATATTAAAGTACTCTTTATTATTAAATTTACTTCTAGGTAATTCTACGACGTAGTTAAGCGTAACGTACTACTATAGTCGTTTAGGTACTTATAGCTAGTAAAGCCCTCTAGTATAGGCGTTTTAGAATATCTTCGATCTCTTATACTTATAGTATACGTTTATATAAGTAATAACGTTCGAATATATACTAAGCTAAAAGTAATAACGTTAGATAAGCTCGAAGGTCTTAGCTCGTTTAAGGTAACTAGCGTAAAGTAGGTCGTAGTAGTTACGGATAATAGCTAGTATTAGCTCCTAGTCTCTCGAGATCTAAAGGCGATCGGAGTAGTAGAGTTAACTAGTTTAATACTTATAGTTTACTAAGAAGAGTCGGTATTTACGAAGGAAGATTATAGTATTTTTTAATAAGGGCTTACTATTAGTCTTATATAATAGTAGATCTTATAGTACGAGATCTTTTTAGTATACTTACTAAATAGATTCTAGAAGATCGATTCTCGTAGGTTTAAAGGGTAAGTTATTAAGGTCTTACGCAATAGCTACTACGGCTTAGAGTTTCTTAGGCGGTAAGATAAGAACGCTCTCTACTAGGTTATAGGATTTAAGTAGAGTCTAGTATTAATATAGGCGTCTCTTATCTTCTTTAGTTATAGGAAGATTATCTAATCGACGAGTTAAACTATTAGGTTTCGCTTCTTATTTACCTAGTCGATACTAGATCTAGAAATAGAATTCGAAAAGAAACTCTAACTATCGAGCTTATTTATAGTTTAGGACTTTAGTTATTATAAAGTATTTAAGAGAACGATAATCGATTATTACCTTTATAGGTCGTATCGGATTAGTACTAGCTAGTTCTAGTCTTTATTCTTCGAATACCTTTACGATTATAAGAAGTTCCTTATCGTAGATCTCGTAGTTATACTTTTATAGAGATATCTTCTTTAAGAAGTAGGCTACTAGTTATAAGGTACCGTCGACTATCTAAAAGAGGATTCCTACTACTATATAGTTTAAGGCGTCGGTTTCTAACTAGCTTTCGGCATCTATATTAAAGTAAGCTAGTATCGGTTCTTTTACGAATATAGCCTTTAGGGAGTCGAAGGCGACTTAGTACTCGGCTAACTACTAAAAGTTAAGTTTATTCTTAGTACGAGTAAGATTAGTAAGTAGTAAGGCGATTAAACTAAAGCTATAAATAAAGCGACGATAGAAGTTAGCGAATTCTAGGAAGATAAGGATATTACGAATATTACGAGGTATACGCTAGTTCTAGATAATTTAGACTTTTATAGAGTCTATTCTAATACCGTTAGTAGTAATAATTATCCCTAGGTACTTAACTTTTTAAATATAGAACTTAGACTTATTAATATTAATATATAAGCCGTTATCTTATAGTTATTATAGAACGGTACGAATATACTTTTAGTAGTCCTCTAGTATCTCGTTAAAGATTAGTATATTATTTAAATAAGCGGTATAAAAGTCGTTAAGGATATCCTATAGAGCGCGGTTAATATATTCTTAGAATAAGAAAGGCGTATTATATAGATTAAAGGGTATAATAGTATATTTAAACTATCTAAATCTAGTAATAAAGGCGGTTTTCTATTCGTTAATAGCTTTAACTCTTAGTCGATTAAATATAGCGATAATATTAAATTTAGTATAGTACTTAGCCTTATATAGTTTATTAAGGGTCTCTTAAATCTAGAGTATTAGGTATTTATTTTTAATAGTAATAGCGTTAAGGGCTTTATAGTCTATATAAAACTAAAGTTCTTTTCTCGATTTCTTTACTAATATTATAGGTAAGACGAGAGGTAAGGTAGACTATTAGATAAATCCCTTTACTAGGTATTTATCTATATATTTCCTTACGGCCTTAAGCTTTTCGCGAGTTATACCGTAAGGTTTCTTATATAAGACTTTATATATATTAGTTTTAGTAAGATTAATCTCGTAGTCTATACCGATACGGTATAGTAGAAGAGTCTTAGCGAGCTTTTTAAATATAAGAAGTAGGAATTCGTAGTACTTAACTAGTATTTTCTTTATTATATCTATCTAGAGTTTACTTTATATAAACTTCTAAAAGTCTTTTAGATTTACTATATAATAAGATACCTTTATTAATAAGTATTATATACTATAGAGTTTTAAATCCTTATTATCTAAGGAAGAGTTAAGGTTATAAAGCTAGAAAACGAATACTTTAAGGTTATTCTCGTTATAGAGTACGTTAGTAAATTTAAAGATAAAGAGTATAAAGACTTATACTTCGTTAATTATTACGAGTTCTAGAAGAGGAAGTTCGTTATAATCGAAGACCGTATACGATTAACGTATAGGTAAGTAAGTCTAATAGTGTTCTAGAGAGAAGTAGATAATATAAGTTAACGCGTTAAACGTAATACTATATTTATATATTTATTTTATACCGAGAATTATTAGATAAGTTAGTTTAGAGATAATATAGTATAATATCCTCTTATAATAAAAACCTACGTAGAGTTTAACCTCTATAAAATATATTATAGAGACGAATTAAGAGGGATTAGCGAATTTTAAGGCTACTAGTCTAGGTGGTTTTTAAAGAAGAACGTAATACTTATAAGCGAAGGTCTCGTTAAGGAAAGAGACTATAGTACTAGTATTAAATAGGGCCTTATTTAAGTTAAGTACCTACTCGAGTATAGTAATAGAATAAGAAATAATAAGGTACCTATCGTAATTAATAGTTAGTAACGAAGCGGTAACTTTCCCTTATAAGTCCTCTTAGCTATAATAGATCGAAACGTAGGTAACTTATCGAACGAGAGGTAGGATTAAGGGGTCTTCTTTACCTCTTACCTACTTATTAGTCTTACTCTAATTACCTAGCTATAGAGGCTTATCGCGTTAAGGTAGCGAGCGACCTATTTTACGTCTTCGAGATAGGTTATTTAGTTTTTTAATGGATAGGCTTCGGAGTTAATCTTAGAAGCTATAAACTTATTAGCCGATAGTTCGAAAGCTACGGTAATACTACTCTTTTATCGTCGATTAGTAGACTACTAATATAGCTTATAGATAGACTCGTTAGACTTATAACCTAGCTTATAGTATACTCGATACTTACCTTTACGATTAAGTTGCTTCTTCTTTATATCGAAGAGCTTAGAGAGGTTCTTAAATTTCTTAAGAAAGAGTACGCGATTTCCTTTATTACCTCTTAATTAGAGAGCGTTATTCTTTTTAAAGCTAGTAGGGTTATTATTATTCTTCTTTTATTTATTAGAGTTATTACTATTACTATTATTAGCTCGCGAGTATATATAATTAAACTTCTAAAGAGTAACGGCTTATCGGCGATATTTTATAACTAGGTTCTTTATAGAGGCGAAGGTCGTATTATAGATTTTACTAAATAGACGCTTTAATAGTTTCTTAGTTAAATCGTAAATTTAAAGTCGTTCGAGAAGGTTAATAATAAGGATTAGGGCTTTCTATCGAGCGTAGAAGTTTTTAAAGTTCTTATTATTCTTTATCTTATACTCGTTAAGCTTCTCTTAGGCCTTAGCCGCTCGATTAAAGTCGAGGAATTAGTTATCGAGGGCTTCCTATACTTAGTCTCGGTAAGTAAACTTATTAGTAGCTATACTAGAGTAAGAGTAACGAGTATATAGTTAGTTAAAGGCTTTATTCTCGATTTAACTTATAATATATAAGATAGCTATCTCTTTACTAACTTCTTTATAGTATTCCTTATTTATAGATAGTTTATATAATATCTTAAGTTTCTACGGCTTATAGGCTTCGCGATCTTTTCTAGAGAATATACTAGAATTAAGTATACGAATCTTATTATAATACCTAGCGCTAGTAGTATTTAACTAACGAGTAGAAGATCGTTAATAATAATAACGATCGATAGGGTTTCTTAGGTTCTTACCTTTATCGATTCGACTTCTACTATTATTAGAAGCGAACTCGTTTACTATAAGAGTAGCTAATATAATCGAATTAACTCGAAATTTAAAGATCGTAGCTTATAGGTCTTTAACTTTAAAGATTAATTTCTAAGTTTACTACTTATAAGTTTTATAGTAACCTTCGAGTTAGATTATACGAGCGATTAAGGTAGTACTATCTTTCTAAGTATCGATAATCTAATCGTTAAGGTTCTTAATCTTACGCTCGTTCTTAGCGATCTTATCGTTCTTTTTAACGATCTAGGCTTAAAGTTATTATACAGGGTGTTTTAAGCTTATACGTCGGCCGTAGCCTATCGAAGGCGTTCGTTACTAGCTATAATATAATATACTACCCCTACGTACTCTTTAGACTTTATCTTCTAGGTTCGTTATAATCTGTAAAGTAGTTTAAACTAGACTTTAAGATAAGCTTAGACTTATTAAAGTATTTTATCCTATAACGCTACGGTTATCTAGTTAAGATAGATACCTTCGCTATAGAAAGAACGACCGTAAGAGTCTTTTATACTCTTACTCTTATTATTTCGTTGCTTCTTAATAAGAAAAGAGAGTTAAAGAGCCTTAGTAGTCGAATTTATATTATAGAGGATACGTTATATAAACTCGTTTAAGACTACTTCGATAAACTCTTTAATAGCCGGTTTAAGATTAATTATATTAAGGTCGATAACGATAAGGCCGTCTTATAGCGTAGGTTAATTTAAGGTACCTAACCTAATAAGTAACTTACGTTAAGATCCTAGGATATTAGTATAATTAGTACTCGGTTCTATAAACGCTTAAACGGTATCTTAAGTATTAACTAGAGCTTTCTTTATAGGTCTATTCTTAAGAGGGTCGAAATAGAGAATAGGGAGTTTTTTAAGCGTAAGGTTATCGTCTTTATTATCTAACCTAGTACCTTCTTAGAGTTATTACGACTAACTTCTTATTACTTAAGGAATATAGTCTTTACTAACTTCGCGTCTCGTATTACGACCTCGGTTAATAGAATTATCTTAATCGGCTATCGTAGATAACTAAAGAGTAGAGTATTCGATTTAGTAGAAAGGTAGTAGTAGGGAGAGGTAAGATCGTAGAGAATACGAAATATTAATAAAGTTTATAGTAGTTTACGATATAATACGCCTTCTCTTACGCTATTACTCTTTAGTAGTATTTTTCTTTTAATACCTATACTATTAATTATAAGACTTATACTGTATACTTTAGTAGGTTTATTTACGTAGGTTACGCTCGAATTTAGCCTACGATAGATAGGGCTTATAAGGTATTTTACACTTAGTGCGCTTAGTAGTAATTACGCGTTAAATCCTTTCGCGACGGGGTATTAATCGTACTAGAGGTTGCGAATCTAGTAATAGGTATCGTAGGCCTCTATAAGCGGTTTAGTAAGATGTTATAAATTAATAAGTAGGTTAAATAGATAAATTACTAGACGAAGAAGAGGTAAGAAGCTATTAACGATTAGTATAATAAGGTATAGCTACTAATCGATTATAAGGCTATAAGGCTATAAGGCTATAAGGCTATAAGGTATACTCTATAATACTTTCTTAATCTAATAATACTACCTTTTACTATTACTATTAATAGTAACTATAATATATCGCTACTTTCTTACG
>Ga0210040_10000891_pt1 | contig 47423 bp, 31 predicted proteins | sample CryGeyCG12114_NA_FD_185462 | JGI IMG/M metagenome (GOLD analysis project Ga0210040, IMG submission 185462) | Groundwater microbial communities from aquifer - Crystal Geyser CG19_WC_8/21/14_NA (SPAdes) (version 2) | ecosystem: Environmental > Aquatic > Deep subsurface > Groundwater | place: USA...
TGGTGGTGGTGGTGATTTCAACATCTCCCCAAATAGTAAAATTCCTCCTTAACTATTTCAAAGTTGATTATTTTGAAAATTAGTCATTTATCGTAAGAGTAAATCACTACGGTCTCAAAACCACCCGACCACCCGACTTTCTCTTTGCAGCAGTGTTTGGTTAGGTTAGGTTTGTAGTTACTGCAGCAAAGAGAAAGTCGGGTGGTCGGGTAGTTTCGAGACCGTAGTTAGCAAATCGTCTTTTAAAACTCCAATGGCGATAATCGACGTTGAAAAGACAAATGAAATGAGAATCTACACTTTTCGCAAACAAGAGTTGTGGACTTGAAATACTCTCGTTGAGAGGTTTCTTTTGACGTATTTTCTTTCAAAATCCATGAATGAAGCAGAGCTAAAACCGATTTTTCGGAAAATCCTTGATTCAATTATGCATATAACTTCAGGGATGATGAATCAGAATATTCATAATACTAATACTTTACCAGAACTATCAGAATAGTATGTCAGAAACCACTAGGTGGCTTGAAAAAAAATCGGAATACCGGAGCAGGGAAGAAAAATTTAGTTGTGTGTGTCAGTTACAAGTTGCAGAATTTGGCTCTCCACTTCTTGATTTCATTTGTTTAGCTTTTGTATGCCAGAGCACTCCTCCATTATTCCCATAGCAACAAAGAAATATATCAACTTCTGGAATTTCTTAATCGTTTCATTGATCAACCATACTCTAAAAATACATGCAAAATGCTTACATTTGTGATGTAACGTACTACGTACTAATTAATTTGCCTAAATATGTAAATATAGAGATGGTGTGGTGAAATTACGGTGCGACGATATCAAGTTTGGAAACTCGTTTTTGATTTCATAAATTTTTTTGCCTAAATGACTAACATGGAAAAAATTAGAGCCTCTAAGACATTAAGATTAGATAGTTACTTGGGAGTCGATGTAATCATCATTGGAACTTCTTTTTCCACTTTTAGGACGGCTGGGATCATCTGAACTTTGTCCACCACCTATTTTCCGATGGGTTAGTTGAATTTTCGTCATTTTCTAGTTCTCAGTCTTTTCATTAGAGGCAAAGTTAGTCACGCCGCAGCAATGTAAGTTTTCCGCGCAGAAAAATGTGCAAACTGTCTCTCAAATTATGCTAAAATAAACATTTTTTAAATCAAGTAAATTTAAAAACGATTAAATTGAGATTCTCTAATCTCTAATGTAAAGTCTCAAACTAACATTGACGTTTACAACAAAACATCATATTCATATTGGCGCCAATGTCATCGAAAATCAAACATCTGACATCAGACTAGCCGACTATTTTGGTTCCTTTGTTGGTGTTTATTATTTGGACTCTCCAATCTCCCTGCAGGAACTTTGTGAATTGTGATGAAATGAAACCAATTAGACTTGGATCGATTCTATTGTTTGTTTTTTTCAATTTCATCGCGAGATGTGAGAGTCAGATTTTCAAACATCCTACTGGAAACAAAAGCAGGCCATTTTAATCCGCTTCTTTCCATCTTTCTAAACTGCAATGTTAGAGTAAAATTGTGAAATGCAAAAACTGTTTCCCCTGACTCAGATTTTTCAGAAACCAAAGCCAGCACAAAACTGAAGCTTGGATCAAAATAAAAGTCTCCAGGCTGCTAACTGTAAATATTTCATTGGATGTGGCGTGGCTTCCATAAAATTACAATCGACGAGTTGATGAAGAAAACCTAGCTGTCCCTCTCTAGCTCTTAGATTTTTTTTAATTATGGCAATTTTCAAAATGTACAGTAGATACAAATCGTTTTGGTATCCCTGAGCACGTTTGACTACATTTGGTCGTATTTTAAATATGTCATAAGTGAAAGATACATCAGTGAAGTAAACATAATATACGTTTTTATGAAATATTTGGTTCGTGCTGACTAGCAGATTTTTTTTCGATTTTCGCTAGGGAAAAGCCGAAAAATCCTCTGGAGTTTCAAAGTTCTGAAACCAACGCAACAAAACTTTTGGTATCCTTCTATGTTTTTAGGTTCTTTAGGTCGAGTAATTTGAGCAAATATGTTCACTTGGTGTATAGTCTTTATGGTCCCTTTTAGCCTCCATGAGAGTGTCCAGTCCTTAAAGCTGTGACTCTACTATTCTCCTTGAGTGCCTACAGCAAAAATCACACGACCAATCTCACAAAAAAATTATCTCATTCGACTCGACAAGTTAAGATACATTAAGAAGTTTCTCTAAAAAGCTTTCTGAATCTTATACCACCTTATACTTGAATAGCCAATTGAGAGAGAAGTTTACATTTTGACTAACTTTGTTTTGTAAGGTTGACTTGTTGACTTCACCGTTTAGGCAGTAAAAAACAAAGTCAGTCAAACCTAACTTCAAATACCAACCAAAATCAACTCTAGAATGTTCAGATTGTAAGCAAATTCAATTGAATCTAATCCACCCTCTAACATTGCCCTATATTGCCACTGCATTGTCATCGCATAAAACCCAGATGCATTTTGGTAAACTTTGTTCCGGCATTCTTGAACTCCTTGTTCCTTTAGCCGTCGAACCAGATTCATTCTTACTCACATCCACGTTCATTTCGGTCCGAACTTTTCGCATTCTTTATTCACGGACTATATACTTAGCCATAATAGCATCGTGATAGTGAACTTGTGTTTTCAGAGCATCATTGCGCCCACACAATTTGTCATAAAAACTATCCTATAGCACAGAGCTGGTTAAATACGTTATCAAAGTTGCAGCTAGTTAAAGGATTGGAAGAAGCCCAACGTTGAAGAATATATGCATGCTTTAATTCGAAAGCTTCACATGAAGACCTTTTGTCCAACCTCACTAGCCCCCACGCCTCCAGTATAAGGTATTTGACTCTTTGGTTGTCCATTGAGGCCTCAAATGATTTTTCATTCATCATGAAATATGCAAGTGCGCTTTGTTTCTCTACAACTCTTCTTAACGGCGTCAAATCATGTCATTCGACAAATTGACAAATTCTGATAAATCTCTCGGCAGCAAATGTAAGTATTATCAAATCAAGCCCTTCATCATTTCTTGTCATACAATTCTTTAAGTTTTTTGTTGGAATAAAAGATTTGTGTATTTTATTGCTCCTTCAAGTTTTAAAGACTAACTAATACAGTAAAAAATAATCTTCGTGATTGCTAATTATTTAGTTTTTCGTAATGTTTTGTTGGTTTAACTCATAGAACTAGATATACTGTTTAACTGTAGTTGCTACGTCACCTTACGTAAAAAAGCTTTCACTAAATTTTCGCACTATTGAAGGGACATGGACGACATTACACTTCAAATAGTCCATTAGTCGAATTAGTCCATGAATGAATGACATGTGAACCCAATAACCTAAAGCTATGTGAATATTTATAACACGTGCCAGCCCAAAACTGGTGACAAAGTTTATTATATATTGTGTGTGGCCATTAGCGACCCACTCGTCATAATTTCACAGAACAATGTTACGCTCAACCTCCATTGTCTCTTTTTTTGAGATCTCCATTGTTCCCTGAGCAAAAGAATGACGTCTTCCTGTACTTGTTTTGAGACAACCTGTCCCATTAACGGACAGAAATGTCAATTCGATTCTTTTATTCAAGCACAACAGTGTATTTTGATCATCAGATCAGATTTCAAAAAAGGTCATCGAGTACGTAATCAGTCGTCAGGGGTCTCAGAGATTCAGAATGGAAATTTTCCCAGAAATTTCCACCACTATCGTGAAAAAAGTGTTTTTTTCTTTTTCCTCCCCTTCAGACGCATCAAATTAGATTTTAGAACATCACAAGTCCATGTAATGTGTATCCATTTATTATGTATTCCCTTTAATATTTATATTTATGCTAACTCACTTTTTACTCTAATCAAGTCGCCCAAAAGCTTACTTATTTTCTCGTCATTTATTCAAGAAATGTCCCTCCATTTTCCTTCACTCATAAAATGTTGAATGGGCATTCATGCGTTGGTAGCAATAAGGATTTGCAAAGCAAGTATTTTGCATGTGGCATGCTTTGTTAGTTAGTTAGTTAGCTATAGAGAACGGACAACATGGAGTTCAGTTTGAAATACTCGCTTCCATGCATACGTTACATACTTAATATACAACAAACTAACCAGCCAGCCAACTAAAAGAGTATTTATTTGCGTAGATGAGTCATGAGAAGGAGAACGGTCTACCTGTCTTAATTGGCACTGCCATTGCCATTATGGTCCTGATGATGATGACGAGTGACCAAAAGAGGAGAAGGTCATGTGGGCGAATTCCTCCTTTCTTTCTAGCTTACTTACATACAGTACTTATCGTTTGTTCCCTAGCAGTCTTAATTCCAAAAACTCCTTTCTCCCTCCTCTCCTCTATAATGTGTCTCTTACTTACTTACTACCCTTTGTACAAGTCCATGCAGTGCGTCTTCCTCACTTGACTTGCCCAACTAGTTCCATCTTCCTTCCGGACCTGTGTTTTCTATGTGCGTGTATCCAACTCAGGTCCAAACTATTGTTACATGTTAGATTTGCACAAATAATGCAGGAAATGACTTTAAGAGGATACTAACTAACTACATGGTAGCAAAATTCAATTCACCAGTCTTTTTTCAAACTTCTCGTATTGCCCCTAATGGAATACGGGTCTTACGAATATTGCATACTATTCCTATTGGAGTCTGGGATTTCTTAAATACATTCTCGCATTCTAGAGCGACCCATTCCAATACACTGTGGTCCTGATTGCAAAATAAGTTAATATAAAGTTTACATTTGCTAGTTTATTTAAAGAATCCGAGATGTTGTAAACGCTCCAGATTATCCAGACGCTGATACTCTGATACCAAAGAACAAAAGAAGGTACGCAGGGGTAGTAACAGTCGATTCTACCTCTCGCAATAAAAAAGTGTGTGTTTTACGTCAGTTGAAGAAATTTTCTCGTGGGAAGTTTTATGGTATGTTGAACATATCCAAAAACTGAAAATTGGTACAATTGACTATGATGTAGCGACAGATACACATTGGCAACGCTCTGTCAGGCAAGACCGTCCGTCCGTCCGCAGCATAACTCACGTACGGCTCAGCAAATTGACATGACATTTTGTTTACACATACTTGAGGACTTCTGTAGTTTGGTGTATGAAAATGAGCGAAATCGTTCAACTGTTTTCCCGAAATTTGGAGGGTCAAAATTTTGAATGCTTAATAACAATTGATATATTGAGGCGATTTTATACGCAGACGTTAGGTTTAATTTGAATCTCCAAATGCAAAAATGAGCCAAATCTGAAGAATTGGGGTCCAGGTGATTCGTTTTTTTGCCAGTTTAACGGAAATCAAAAATATTTTTGCCCACTGATGCTATGAATGACGCTAATTTCAAATATGACAGAAAAAATTTAATAAATTCAATAATTGACCTTATAAAACCAGGTATTACGCAATTCTAACGGGAAATCAAAATCTTTTAGCCCATTGATATTTTTGATGCTGCCGATTTCAAATATGACAAAAAGGTTAAAACATGTCAATAGTTACATATCTTTAAATGACGAGTGAATTATTTTGTCTAAAGTATAACTGTTTTTTTACGTTATCAGCTCTACATAACCTGCATCTGTTTTACAGGTAGTGTTCAATTTTGAATTTTATCTTTTTTTCATTAAACTTATATTGTAGTTAGTTAAGTTACATTTACAAAGTTGAAAAATACTGACAGTGAAGTAAACTCTGTTCATAATTTCTGGTATCATTGTTGAATGGAGAATACAGAGCAAGCGAACTAATTTTTCCCCCGTACTTTTTACTTACTACAGTGTGCAGCATGCATTGCTATAGTTGATACGTGAAGTGGCTAAGCAGAGCAAGTAAGGACCATGTTTGGATTTTGACCACTTGGTCTTCCCACGCTTTTGTTGGCCACCACATATGGTGAAATGGTCGTGGGCGTTCACTCACAACAACTTCTTCACCCTCTCTTCTACTTTTGCTATCTGTTTCTTTTCCTCCACTCGATTCCTCCTTTGCCCCAAGAACGAAATGCTCCTGGTCCAAAGGTATGCGATTTTTACACAGCCCGAGTCCGGAAGGAAGTTCCCATGTGTGTTCGAATCGCAGTCATATTAGTCATACCTGAACAACTTGGAGAATGCAGTAGATAAGGGGCTCAAGGTCGTTCAATCATTCCACAATTTGGCAGATAAGGAGATGGCGCCCGGTAAAGTAATCTGCTATCTCTATGTACCGCTGGACAATTTTCCAGACTACTAATCATAAGGTTTTTCGTAGTCTATATGGAACACCGGAAGCTCTTAAGAGAGTAATTGGTCCACAAATTCTTAGAATTCCAGTGAGAATGTGCGATGTGAGTCAAGTTCAATGATGATCAACATTTTCATTCTCAATTAATTCATCTGTGATGTAACGTATAATCGTCTCATCATGTATCATCTCTTATGTATTTATTTACTACACAGAGTGAACATCTCTCAAAATGTGGGCGAATTAATGCAAAAATGTACTTGTTCATTTGGAATATCAGGTGATTCGTTTCAGTACGATACAATACATAAAGTGAAGAACTTGGTATTATTTGAAATTATACACACAACTCCTCCAGTTTATATATGCTTTACTTATGCTTTTGCAAACGAATAAATCTTAAATATACTATAAATATATTATGTAATAATTCACAATCCCCCACATCAGAATTGACTAACTATGTGCACTTGAGAATTAGCAGGCAATTACGGATAGGGTAAATTGTTGCACGGGGATCCTGGTTCTGTTGACAATAGGACCCACGAGTTGACAGAACGATAAAAGGAGAGTCTTTTGAACTCGCTCAGTCAGTTGCTCCTGTATGTAGTACTTTACACAGTGTGCATAAAGGTAGTAAGAAAGAAAGAGGGAAACAGATTAGTGGCTGGTGGCAAAAACGATTGTTTGCGATTGTTGTGACACCCACGGGCGAATGGACATCGTTAGCTAGGGAGATAGACTCAACTCCTCTTTTGTCCACTCTGTAGCATCTAACTAAGCGCGATGGCTGTCTCTTATCCTCTGGCTCTATGACTACCATCTGTATCTCGTATCAGTCACTGTATGTTAATGCAGGGCCCACGCACTTTTACCACAATCAAAAGTCGACCTTTTTCTCAGTCTTTTATGTATCAAATTTTATATATATATCTCAAATTGAATTACTTGAACAGCTAAACTGTCCTATGCTAACTAATTAAAGAAGTGATTTAAGTGAAATTACCAAAAGTTTCATTTGATTTTTACATACTTATTTTTAACTAGATTGAAGAATGTGCTCTCATACTACTATATGCACTTTTAGATTTACAAAGTACAAACTAACTAAGCCAAAATTTAACCATTTTTAGCAATATTTATCCGCATATGTAAGACTCAAAGAAGTGTAATATTGCAGATTCCCTATTCAATGTACTGTTTCTCTAAAACACTTTTTACTCTGTGGCAACTGATTCTATCCAGGAAACTGTAATTTGATAAGAGAACAGAGAAATTTTGTATACAAACCTTACAAAATGATCAATAAAATGTATCCTTCCTTCCCATTGTTGCCAACCAATTGAATGCCGAATAACGAATTTCCAACCAACTAATCAACAAAGAATTGAAACGTACAAAAATATAAATGAACAAAAACTTGTTTAATCTCATCTCTCAGCTCCATATCTATATTACAATCCGTTTCGAAACTAATAAAACACGCGCATTTTTGGCACATCCTCATCATCACTTCTAGTTCCCTTGCACTGGGAAAGCGTATACTAAATCAGGCAGAGCCAAGAATAAAGCTGACTTTGGATCTCAAGACTACAAGTGCGTGCTATAAGACAAGGTAACCAAAAGCACATGGAGAGACAGATTTGTGGTAACCTATCATAGGAACTAACTAACTAACAAACCAACTAACTGTACGTTACATACGTACACTTCTTATGGCAAATCGCACAGATTGAGCTCACAATATCCAATCCACAAACACATGATTGTAGCATTAGCTAGCTGTTGTACAGATGAGATGGATGCTGTGGATACTTGGTTCATCGTTATAGTTAGTTAGTTAGCATGCAAGTGTAAGTGTATGTATGTGTGGTGGATGAGCTCATTCACTCACTTTCCTTGCTCGCTCCTCCGTCCAAACATCGAATGCTACTAAAGTAGCTCCTCAACCTCTTTCACCCATTGCAAATATTCATCAGTCATCATCTTTCCATGTCCACACGTCTTGATCCTTTCTTCCTTCACTTGTATACTGGTACTGAATAGTTCTCAACGATTTGTACTCCTTGACATCCCATCTTGTATATCTTTGTCCAGTGCACAACCCTCACTCGTCATAGTCCGGTAGAAAACCATACACGTCCCAGCACAAGTAAGTATATAAGCGAACACAAGATGTGAATTGGCATTGTTAATTAGTTGACTAGTTTGCTACTTAATGAGTGATCACTGACTGGGAAAGAAAAACTGTGTTCTAGCGATTGTGTCTAGACTATAGCACAAGTTGTTGTTTACCATTCCGAGTGAGACAGTAAAAAGGATTCGTGTTGTACGGCAGGAAGAGCAGTGAAGAAACTTTTACCGCGTACAGACAGTCCAAATAAATTGAATTCCGTGAGACCGTGTTTTGGTTCATGTGCATGGTTGGAGAAAAGAGAAGCTCATTTCGTCCAGCGTGCATCATTTTGTTTTCACTGAAGAAGGAGATTGAACTCACTGCACCGGGAGGGAAAAAAACGAGAGTGAGAGAAAATTTGGTGCCTTCGTGAAAGCTGGGAGTTTGTTGAGATTATGAAGCTCAATCGTAGAGTCAGTTGAAAGTTTAGTTAACTAACTAACTGAGTGAGTTGATGGCCGGAAGATTATCTATTTGCAATTGTGTATGGTAATGGTGTGAAAAGTAGGGAAATTTTACTAGTGAAAGGATAAGAGCAAAAGTTTATTAACTTGTTAGGGACGGAAGCAACAGGTGGATTTTCTTTTCCCCAGAAAACGAGCTCAAGAGAAAAACCGGAGATAATAAAATCATGAGTTCAAGTTGTGCCCACTTTTAAATGAATACGCTTGTAAAGATTTCATCGAATTTCCGCAAGTGCAATTTCAGTAATATAGCGATTCGCCGTTGATTGCAATTTTGAAACCACGTTTCTTTTCACGATTTTTGCACACTATAGGACAACTTTTAGTAGCTTGTTATAGTTTTTAGAAGCAGGGTTCACAATTCTTGTCAAAGTCAATAACTATTAAGTGAACTGGAAAAAAGTGAACAAGGACTGTGTTTTGTTTTTGACAGTCTGGTAGAGCCCGTTGGTGGAGAGGCAAAAATAGGTCAAGAGTTTCAAGCCGTGGATTTTAGAGACTTAAAAGTGAACGTAAAAGTGAATATAAAGGTGGCAGTGGTTGGTGAGCGTTTGAAAGAGCCACAGGGAAGTCTATATGGAGACGGCCAGGAGGTCCGCCAACTGCTCCAAGGGACCTTGAAATGTGCACCATCGTCATCAACAATTGCTTCCCTACCCGTAAGTCATCTAGTTCATTGTCGTGTCCATTATCTTTTGTATTTGCTAGTTCGATAGTAGCCAATGTATAGCTAATATTTTAGTTAGTTAGATCAGAATCACAATAAATGGCTTATAGAATGCTGTAGTACAAAAATCTACCAATACAAATGACTGACTATACCAGAATGGATGAAATATCATTTGGAAATTATAATTGTTAACAAATACATTTGCCAATGCCAGTATTAACTGGCTATGATTTTATAATACATTTTTATCGGTTTCTAAGGACGAAAATGTTGATAGAAAGTATTATTTTTTCAAGTATATTTAGTATTAATCAGCAATTTTTGTGCTCAATACTTTGCTTTTGTTGACATAACACTAAAAAATTATTCCATGTTGCAGGCTTTTAGGGATTTTTTTCGCAGTTTAGTCAGTTACTATATAGTTAGCCAGTCATTAAGTAAAAAAATTTCGTTTTTTAGCTCATAAATAAATAGCCCGCATATTACCTTAAGACCAAGGAAAAAAATTTTCTTACAAGAATTGAATCCGTTGCGCCTTACGTGTTACACTTGTCACTCACACATGATAGTATGGATGCTTGGATACTCCAGTAGCAAATGTATAGTTGAATTAAGCGTTGGATTAAGAGTTGCAAACTAAACCTTTTTTCCAAAGGAAGTTAACTTGAACTTTATGATGAACGGAGGGAGCAATGAATGAGAGGAATGATAATGATTTTTAAACACCATGATGAGCAAGTTTGAATGATTCTAATTCATTGGGAATAATTGTGTAATTCACTAGTGATTCTAACAATGGGTTGACATTTTGAGTTGAAAGTCTGTGAGTCGTGCAGCAAAGATCACTGGAGCATTTTATCATGCATAGTTTTAGTTGTAGTTTTAGTCGTTCCTCTCCAATTGACTTACCGTAAAAACCTTTCCATATAGGATGTCACCATTGCCTCATGCAATTCAATATTGAATGCAGCTTCCATTATCACGGCCTAAGGTTTCAAATTCTTTTAGTTTCATTGAACTTTTTAGGTTACATATTATTTGCTTTCTACCGTGAGAATGATTGAAACTAAACTAAGCACACAACTGATTGATTGGGAGTGAGACTGACTGACTATTACTGACTATACAGACTATCCATGTCAAAATTGTTGCAAATATTTACCTTTGCTATTTTTTTCAAATAGGAATGTCACGCAAAGCTCATATCATATCAGATTTTTAAAGCTTTTCAAATCTTTTCAATAAAAAGCCACAGAAAACTAATACTTGCTGAATATAAACGTAAGGACAAGATCCATGAAGAAAGAATGTTCATAATAGATTTATACAGATATTGGGCATGTATGTATGATTTGGTTTTGAAGTGCTTATTTATAGTATGTTTGTTTTCCGTAAATTTTGTAAATGCGACAAGATTTTTGGGACTTGTGTAACTATAGCAGACTACAAGTAGTAAACGAGATGAGACAAAAGCGTGAGAGCCTGGAGCAATGAACATGTATACAGATGGTCTGTTTATGGGCACAACTGAAAAACTGTAACTAATTGGACCATTCAGGCCACTCAGAGTTCACACTCAATGAAAAGCACATTTTTCTCCTCATTTTACTCATTCACACTTGGTTTCTCTCGTCTTGGGACAAGACCGTGAACACAGTCACAACTCTTCTATTCAACAGTCCTCATTCACATGGAGTTACTACAAGCTCCATTTGTCTCCAGTTTTACTTTCTGTCAACTCATTAACTCACAATAGTTGACTCACTGCAAAAACAAAGACCAAAAATCTTGAGCATTGTATAACAAAATGCAGTTGCAAACCTATGCCATTTTGGTTGTTGCATGGCAAAGTAAAATCTCTGTAGGATTACAATTAGTATATACGTCCACGTCATGTACGTCTTACATAAACAATGCATTACATTACATAATGATAAACACGACAATATGCCTTTTTTTATTAATTCGCATGGCTATTATTCACTAACTAACTAAAAGCCAAATAAAATGAAACGACTAAACTAATTAGTCACAAATGACTGATTGCTATTTGTATTGGATTATTAGTTGACCATATGATTTAATATCCCTGTGGAGCTATACAGGAGACAATGCTAATAGTCAATGCATGAGTTTAAAATACTTTTGAGAATGATGAATGTAGAATTCATGGACAAAATTCAATTCTTTTACAGAGTCTCGTGAACTACGAATGGCAACGGTTCTCCCACGAACCACACGACGCCATCAACCACCATCTCCAACCACTTGCCAATCTCAAAGGTATGGTTTTTTCAAATCTTCATCTCAGTCAGTTTTATATCATACCCTCCGAAATGCAATATCCTTAAACCCTGCACTTTCTAGTCATAGCTTAACAACTAATCTCATAGTTAAAATCTACATGACGTTATCATTTCACATTTATCTAAAATATAGATCGAATCAGTTTTATACAACACAAATAATGTAATCAGACTATGTATGAATTTCCCGTACTTCAAAATTCTGCAAGAGTGTAAACATTTGTAAGAGAAAGATGAATGGACTATAATGCCGAATAGATTGAATTAGATTCTTAATGGCAAAAGTTGAAAGACTTGAGCATTCAAAAGAATCAAATTTTATGGTTTCCATTGTCACCACACGTTATGTTTTTGTTTTAGTGACCAACATATTCTGTTTCCTTGCTTAGAAAAATTAAAGTATGAAATGACATATTTCAAGTGGAATAATTGCTTCATAATCAAGATTTAGTAGTTATAGTTAGTTATCTCTAGGAAAAAAGAAAATGAGCTGGGTTTGAAATCTAGAGAAGTAGAGAAACTGTGAGTACATTTATGATGTGCTAATTTGTAAAGGGGCTATTTTTGCGAGCATCTGTAATCTGTGCATATGATTTGATTTGGCAATGAGAGCGAGAGTGAGTATGCATTTGGTATATATTTGTATTGGTATAATGCTCATAGTAGCGTGAGAAGGAAAAAAAATGAGGAAAAGGAGTAAGTGAGGAGAGCACGTGGTGGTGATCAGAACTAAAAATAGTCTCTAAATTTAGACGGAAGGAATGGGAGCCATATTGGGTGGGCGAACTCGCTCCCAAAATAAAGATCACATCAGATCATCATTCCAAAACTATTCGCAACACCTATAGAACATATGTATATAGTACATTATGCATAATATATTACGTACTTGCACAGTTATTAGTTAGAGCTCCAAGTCATATTCCAACTCGTCAGTCAGTCAAAAGGTCTGATGTGTGTCTATGTAATGCACATTAAATGCTTGTTGGGTAGATCAAAGAAATTTCATTCTGTTGCTAAAGGGGAGAAATTATCTAATAGACTGAAAGTCTGATTGATGCGTACAACCATAGTTAGTTAGAACTTTACAAATGCAAACAATCGTGAATTGTAGCACTACTATACTGCTACTACTACTACTAACTAGCTTTGCATGTAGATGCCTGCATGGAAAAAGCTAAATAGGTTTTTCAAAAGATAATTTGAAATGTATCTGCTTTCAGATGATAGTTGAATAGGATTGAATTCAGTAGTTACAAAGCTTTTCACTAGCTATCAATCTAGTATATTTGTGTTTTATACAATGTTTTGCATATTTGATATAGACTGCGTGCCATTTGCAACGTTTACCAAAAATCTAATGAATGTGGCATACAAATCTAGCTAGGTTTTATAAACATGAGAGGAAAATTGGAAAACATTACTATCGTCAGTGCTGAAATCAATAGTTTTGATTCACTGGAACTACAAGATCACATTACTTATTGATACAAACAAAAAAGGACATTGAATCTCGTTCCAATTTTTTTTTCATTTCTCACTCTCACAGTCAGTCTTCTTCCTAGCATGTATACCACATGAGATCCTAAATTGTTGTTTTCATTGTTTTCTTTTTCTTGCATTGAGTTTAACATGAGGTTTTTATTTATTATTATTCGTTCAAATTCGATGGAATAATTATATGATGGAAATTTTCCACAATCTGCATATTCACATGGGCATTAGAACAAGATACATCACCCATCAGAGTTTACAACTATATTATTAATCCGTTCGTTTTTTGCTTCAATCTTGCAATTTTACACAAAAGTGAAATCTCAATTTCCCCGTCCCTGTGATTACAGGGGAAATAGGTTGGCAATTTTGTTATAAATCATCATTCATTCATAGGTGAACAACAGGTGCTTTCTCTTCTGCTTTGACAGATTTGTAATTTAGGCTGTATTCACAAGCAACCAACTCATCTGGCCTTCACGAGAATATATATAATCACTCACGTAGGCACAAATGCTTGTCAATAGAATCCCATCTTTCAAACTGATCATGATTGCTTAACAATTTCCATCAATAGTTGACCTTCAGGCAACATCATCATAATAACCAATGAATGAATCCCAATGTCTCGCTGCTCACTTTATCATTACATTTGTAGCCAACTTACCTAAACTTGTCTCCATCTCGAGCACAGAAATTCAGTAAGTAGTATGTAAGCCTCTAAGTGGATGATAAATGTGAAAGAATGTTGCCCACACAGTATGAGTTTCTATTCATCTAATTGTGGCGTGCACAGCACAGGGAAAGGTGAAGAGATGTTGGTCCTTTTAACTCTCTCTCTCTCCCTCTCTCTTATGATGCGTAGGGTATGACCTTTAGATTGTTTGATCAAATCAACTCGAGAGGAATGAAAAACACAGGTAGAGAAACAGAAGGTAAAATGGAAACAGACAAGACTAATGTGATCACATAGAGGTAGGTAGGATGTGTTGTTTGTTCAAAGAGAAAGTTGCACTGTGTTGTAGCCATACGTACAGAGTAGTTTAGTTAGTTGAGCAAGCATTATGATGACATATATATTAGCAGTTATGTCGTATGTGGCTCTCAGTTTCTCTCCACATAAGTAAATGTCAAACTTTAGGTAACAGGTAGAAAGCCTTGTGTGGGTGGGAGTAAGTCAGTAGTAACTAAGCTTTGGGAAACAAACACATGATATAAACATTATGTACATAGAGAAAACGGGGAGGACGAGGACCTTTCTCTCATATTTCACTCATGATTAAATAGCAGCTTATTAGTCTGTGATCATTTCAAATATTCTCTTTATGATCAAGTGTACAAACTTTTTAAACCATTGAGGAGTGTTCCAATGAAAGCAAACAATTTTGCATTGGAGAAATTAAATGTTTTAGCATTCAGAAAAATTTTAAAATCGAAGAAATAAACTGTTGCAAGCGAATTTGGTATAAAACCGACTTTTATTTGCCATTGAAATTGCTATATTTATTTACTACTGGATAGAACGACAGGGAATCATTAGTAACAAAGCGTTATCTTATGTAACTCCAGTATAGTATGAATCTACGTTCAAAAGGGAATCATTAGCTTTATGGGGAGTAAAGACTTGACAAAAGATTAAATATACATGTTTTAAAACGGAAAGGCCGAAATTAAAGCAGTTTGCTGCAGGCGCAAGGAAATGAAAAGTCAAAAGTGAGGTGATATAACTCCAGCTCTTTAGAGTTGGATGAAATATTGTGAAACCATGTAAGTTGAGTTGGTTCACTACGTACTCCCCCACGTTTTTGGCTCCCCGGGCAAAGAACACTCAAATGTTTGCCATTTCAGGATTTCAAGAATCTCGTTCAGACCCGATTTCTCATTCACCATGTCAATATTTGCCCTTGTAGGAAATCTTTTGAATGTGGTCAGCTTTTTAGTAATGATATAGTGAATGTCCTCCTCAGTCATTCCACAAGTGGTTATCTAAACAAACGTTGTGTCCAAATGGCATCACTTTATTAAGTAGTAGAGCGAAACAAAGCTATACTTTATAATAAATCACAGCAAGTGGACATAAAAAAGGAGTGGAGCGCGTAACCTATTTATTACGCGTAAGTTATTAACGATTTAAATTTAAATCCCGTCCTCACGGGTAAAAGGGAAAGACTAGGGAAACGACAAATGTTAGATAAAACTTTGTGAAAATAATATTGTTTACATCAAGTTTCATTAAAATCCCTCCATTAGTTGTTTACGAGATATCTTGGTTACAGACAGGACAGACAGTCACAGTGGACATTTCATCCGCACAAAGCAACTGTGCGTCGCTTACCACTTAATAATTCAAATTAATTTGGGCGAAAATGATAATGCATACAAAAACAAAGTTTTGCACTACATATTTTGGCCAATTTCGATCATCTAACTAATGTGAACTAGGCACGTTGGAGGGCGCTATAAACGCTCATTTCAGCACATGCATTCCTTTTTGCATTCTCCCAATCCAATGACTAATGTCAAAAACGGACCTTTTTGCATATGTTCAGTTGCAGAATCTCCATTATATTTCACTGTCAAATCAATCCGAAGTAGAATGCTTGTCATACTTTAAATTTTAATAATAACTTACTATTTATAATTAGTAATGTCAAAACGTGTATTCTATTTCTTACACATTTGCGAAATAGTTAGTTAGTACACTTATGGCAATTCTTCGTGTTGTATCTTACGTCACATAGGGTATTTCCTCCCAACAAAGTTTCATTTACTCTCATCCTGGTGTTTTCATGTTGTCACTTGATTGAAATAGAAATGAGGGAATGTGAGGCAACATGTTCCCACTTTTTACATACTCTACTCCCAAATGTGCGAAGTAGAGACTGTGCATGTATTTGTGGTGCTGACGTAATGCATGCAATGCAACGTAGTTAGAAGGCACATCAGGAAATTCATAGCACACACTCTCATAAAATAACATAGAACATGCATGTAACATAGGTGGTGCAGCCAGTATACAGATATATTACATGCGATCAAAAGAAAGGGTTGTGGCTCGGCCCAACTCGACACATCTCGTCCAACCTTATTTGGTCAAGTTCACGGTCTCACTCTTTACTCTCAAAAACTCACTCGTTCCATGCATTCTCTGCTCGTTGCCAATATGTACTCTTTCTTTTTATATTTCCAGTCTTATTATAATTATTACTATTATTTATGCATCATCAATTTCCTATACATACAGGTTTTTCAATTGACGGTACAAAGTAGAAAGTAATTGAAAGCTTAGGTAAATTAGAATTAAATTAATCATAAATGAGTAAGTTTATACACTGATAAGATAATATATGCATTAAGAGAAACATAATAACTAAAATTACTGATTCAAGATGAATTTTTTTAACAATTTCTTAAAAATAGGTAAGCTGTGTACACTGGTCAAACACGGCGGTAGATTATTCCAAAATTTGCATGCATTTTGCATATTTTTGAATAGGTAGTATAGTTGACAAAGTGATATGATTAGGATATTTAGTACAGTAGGGCGTTTGCTTAGTTATGACATAATTTGAAAAATAATCTGGACACATGTCATGTAGTACAAGAAATACAAAAATTAAAATAGCATATTTATACATCTCATCTGACACAAACCAGCCAAGGGAAGTTAGTTCATCACTTATTGATTCAAATTTCGACTTTTTATATTCTTTTTATATATTTCTTCTTCATTTCATTCATAAAAAGGGAAAAAGATCCATTTTTCTCTGCCAACAATTAAGGGGTCCATTTGTTCCGAAAAAGTCAATCTAACGAGATGATCAATCTATTCCGACATGTATTACGAGTTTTTTTCAGCTTTTGAAAAATTGTGTGTATTATTGATCATTGTGTCTACTCCAATGCGTGAGAATGTTTACGTTATGAGATTTTGTATAAATTATCCCCTGTATTTGAAGAGCCCATACTTGAAGTAATCAGTAGCTCAATTTTTTGTCCTGTGTAGAAATTATGTATGATTTCGTGAGATCATCGAATTTTATTGGACAGGTAGAGTGTGTTTGGCTTGTGTTTTGAATGAGACACAACTGAGATGAATGAAGACAAAAAAAATTGAGGAACTCAAGTGGCGCTAGTTTGTTAGTTAGTTAGTTAGGGGCATCTTCATTCTGTGCATAACGTGACCAAATATGTGAGGAACACATGTTGCTTCACACTACTCACCTTGGCTCCACATTTTGGCTCACTCCCTTCCTCACTCACTGACTGCACATTATCATTTTATAACACATTGTTTCTAACTAGCCGACTGAATATGGAAAATTGGTGTGTCCAACGTGTCTTTTATGACTGATTCTGAGAAAAAAGGGATTCATGCATATATTTATTTACTGCATTTTTAGAATAAAAGCAAGAATCTTTTAAAGCCCAGGATGAACCAGTTAGTTAGTGGCTTTTTGTCTAACTAATTTGAATGCTATAGTTTATGCCATGTTTTAGACCAACATGAAATATGATATACAGTTATAAGTGCACTTGAAATTTAAAAACTTGTAAATCTGATGTCATCAGTTTGGTTGTACTTCAAGTTTTCTGTGTTTACCAACTGCTCTCGTATATTATTATTTAGTTACTGGGCTGTCAACTATCTTCAGAAAATCAGCTAACTAATAAGCTAACTACAAATCTGCCGTACTAAAACTGAGTGAGTAGTGACCTTATCTTTGCAGTTTGCTCTATTGTGGCAATTGGCAATGTTAATATTTCCAACGCGTTGATTACTCATCATTCTCCTATGAGCTGTTTATTTGAGCATCCCTTTTATCCTTGCTCTCAAGAATAATGTTGTGTAATAAATCGCATTCTTAGTATATTAGTAAATTCATCCGGCTCATTCCATACCCATGGAAATGAATGTGTTACCATTTCTTTGCATTGGTTCCGACTTACTATAGTGTCTAGTGAGTTTCTACTGAAACTGTAGTTTTACATGGTTGTAACATTACAAATATTTTGCAAATCCCTTTTTACACGGCAGGAAGTAAAGGGCAAACTATTTAATTTCTGGTTATAAGGTACTCCGTCAGTCAGTATAAGGTACTTTACAACCAACTAACTAACTACCTATCTAGAATTTCGTAGTTAACACATTTTGCGGTAGTAATAAATTTGCAAGTAAATTTCAATAGGCGAATGAATGAGTGCACACAGTAGAAAATTGTTTGTTTTCTAGACCAGAGATAAGCGTTGTGCGTAAAAAATATTGATCCAGTTTAGATTGAGTTGGTTATTACGGGAGCGAGGGAGTTGAAGGTGGATTGGAAGTGCCGCTGTGAATTTCTGTTTTCTTTTCTCGTTCATTCATAAATTGTGCCTGGTAGGTACAACATTACGTACATTGTGACGTGCACTGGCGGGCGCAAACGCTCTCCAATGTTTCGGAAGTAAAAAATACAACTCGCAAGCTCCCATCACTACTCCTTCCTTTCTTCCTTCCATATTATTCTGCATCCCATAGTAAACTACTACATGCACATGCAAATTACTCCATGTCTTTTAGTGTGTCTGGCTGTCTCCCTTGGTCTCCCAGAGTCACACACAAGCAAAATATGAATGAAAATATTACTTAATGATCATGATATAATACTATCAACTATCTCTGTACAGCTACCTAACTTATTATAGCAAATTGGATACATCGAGTGTCAAGTTCATATCCACAAGCATGGATTTCAAATTCACTAATGAACTACAAATACACAACAATTCTTTCACTCGTCCTACATACAATATGCAACTTTCAAGCATGAAATAGAATCATACATACAACTTACTGAATATTATATGTTGCCGGGAAATGTTCTGAAAACAATACTGTATAGAAACTAACTAAACAAAATAAATTATATACGCTGCTACTAACTATAATTATTTGTATGGCACGCAAAATGACATGTATAGGATTGTTCAACTTTGCTGTCTCTAAACTTTAAATGACAATCAAAATATGAAACTTTCCTAGACATTCATTCTTGTAGAGTCTCGTATTATCGACAATACTTGGAACAATTAACATTAGTCCTCAGCTCAAGCGTATTTTGAATGAATATTTCACACACCGTAGCTTAGAAACCTTACCGACAGGACAATACGTGGAACTAGCATTAAAAGTTGCACAAACACATTACACTAATTTGAATAGAGTTCAGGGAGTAAGAGGAATAAATAAATTGATTGTGACGTACCCCATGAAAAGGATTGTTGAGGCCTCTCGCAATGAATGAAGCTGTGTATTATAGGCTCTGGATGCTATGTATAGTAGTTACTTACATCTATAGTCAGTGAGTCGCTGTATGCATGCCTGTACCCAGTGTGCTCGGACTGCTGGTCTGTAGTCAAAGCGGTGTTCCAATGACGTCAAAAGCATATGAAAACAGTGCGAGCAAGAGGAAAGGAAAGAGAGAGGATCAGTTCGATCGATCGTCCCAATCGGGTCTCAACATGTTTGTACGTAACCCGGATGGTGAAAGTTTGACGTCACCCCGGTGTGAGTAAAGTTTTGCGTCATCATCCCCCAATTTGCAACTCGGGGGTCCTTTCCCTTTCTCCAGCTACCTAGTCCCCTCTTCAAAAGTTCCCCTCACTCCAACTCCCAATTTCATTCATAAAAATCTCCGTGTCACACTCATCATGAGTGGTCAACGTCGAAAATTTTACAACTCGTTCCATTTTCCATACCAAAACTGTCATATGGTAGTTTGCACGATAAACTCATCTTCATTTTCTCAGGCTGCAAAGATAAACTCCCGAAAATGCGGGAAAAAACGTAAGAAGCGTTTCACGAAGGATTCATAGTTGTTTTTTCTGTAGTTAATGTCAGTAAACTAACTAAAATATAGCGATGAATATGGGGATGACAATATTACCCAATTAGTAAAAAAATGTCTGCTCATTCTTGTAATAAACTAACTGTAAAGATACACACATTACAGGTACACAGGCATGCATCATGGTTTGTAGATGTATTCCTGTAGACGACCTTTGAGTTGTACCTAGTATAGCTAAGAATTAGGGTACAGACATAGAGCAAACTACATAGCTTGAGCGAGTGAGAGAGTAAAAAGAGAACGTACGTATGCTCAAGATGAGATATAGACAGTGAATTGGACTGGAGTCACTCTCAGTTCACTTTTCGTGCTCAGCGGCCACACATCACCAGAAATCCTCTCACTCACTCACTCACTACTATACATAAGAAATCTACTTTTTGTACTTGACTCGCATCCGTTCGAGCCACACTTTCTGTACACATCTCTACCTACTAACTTAACTAACTAACTAAGTAAATTATTAAGTCATCATCATCTGCAGTTGGCCTGCTGCAGCCTTACAAATCAACTTTCCAACAAGCTAACAAACAAACGCATAGTGAACGAGAAAAATTGAAAACAACTTGTGCTACAGTGATAATACTACTACAGAGTTTCTATATATACACCGGTAGTCTCATCATACCTTCAGAGGATCCAAAAAAACTGTTTTTACTACCTAATACATGATCTTGGTGCTATCATTGAATCTACCGGACTTTGCAAGCATCTTCTTAGAGAGTCCTTGCCGCTTGTACTACCCAACCAGCCCTACACCAGTTTAGGAGTCAACTAGTACCCACACTCCCCAGTTGGTGGAGTATTCTATATTTTGTGGACATTTCTCTTGTACGGACTAAAGTTGGCTCGACACGTGAGACGCCGTCGTCTTTCGCGCCCGTTCGCTGCATTGGAGTCCTCTGGGAAGGACCGCTGCCGTGGAGGCTCCAAAGAGCGCGCCAACAGTCCCGCCAGTGGAGAGGACCCATCCCCTCCTTTCTCAGAGGAGGACGCCATGCACCTCATGGAGGAACCAGTCCTGGCCCTTTGTCACTCCGGACCTACGCTCAGTCCCTCTTCTCTTCTCCCAGAGACACGCAAGACCAAGGGTCGAGTGCTCCCTTGTGTCTCCCTCTCACTCCTCTGCTTCTCTCCTCCATCATCGCCACCTCCGGCTCTTCAGAGTCCTCCTCCCAGTAACAACACCAGCATCTCTGTGTCCAAGGAGGACGACAAGGCAATCAAGACAACTGTTAGTTTAACCACTAGTACAACTGCCAGCTTAACAGTCCCTGCCAAAGACGAAAGTCTCAACACTCCTGTCACAGCGGCCGGCTTTTTTGGCCCAAATGTGGCTCTTCTTGATCCTCCACCTATTGGTATGCAAATATCTAATCATGCTCATCTACTTCCATTCTCAGCTGTATTCATTAGCTCAGAATTCTGACTATATATTTCAAGTGTATGCTAAAGAACACCATGGGCATAGCTCGCTCCATAAAATCATTTATCTATAGGTGTATTCCATCAGTACATGAACAGGTGAATTCAAAATATACATACATTAGTTAGGTAGTTAGCTGGTTAGTTCTGACTGACTGTTTATGACATTCCACGTGATATGAAAAGCCATTGTTTGATGTGTAAATTTGATAGTTGAATTACGCTGGATTACAGGACAGTAACTACACACATACCTATGGTATCCTTGAAGATAGATAGTTAGTTACTGCCTGGAACAGGGAAACCTGTGGCCACGTTTGTTGTGAAAGAGTGAGTTGACAGTGGATTAGGGATTTGTACATTTCCATTTGTGGTTAGTTGGCTTGGCAGTATCTATTGGTTGAGCCTGGCCTTGTAAGAGGCCCAAAGAGAAAGCTGCATTCCATTTGCAATTGGAGGACGAAGAGAAAGTACATATATTATCTAAAGAGAAATGAATGGAGAACTGGGGAAAGTATGAGACCTAGTAGTAGTTAAGTTTGTTAGGAAGGAAGCAGTAGTAGTACTAGTAGTAAGTAGTAGTAGTAGTAGTGGAGCTAGTAGGGCAACATGGAAACAGTGGAGCACACAGAACAAGAGTGTTGGCAAAAGTTAGCAGAAATGAAAGTAAGTAAGTAAAGTAAGCAAGCAAGTTCAGGTTGAGCGGGCACTGGATCGATGAATTGATGAGTCTCCCTAATATATCAAACTTTCTCTGTTACTCACTACCAGCTCTCTTATACGCTTTCACTCCCTCACTTGCCCTATCCAAGCTCACTTTTTATCTAGGCATCTATAGACTTGACTTACTGCAGAGGAAATGCACTCACTTCTTGTGTGTAGCAGTATCAGTATGTTACAAATTTGAACCCAAAATACCTGTACCCTCTCTCGGGCTTTTTCATTCCATCCCATATGGTAGCTAGGCTCTTATCTTCTTCCCAAGCTCCACATCATTTAAAACCAGTCTATTTATTCATAGTTGGTGAAATGATGTTGTTAATTTTTAGTATGAATTTGACGAGTTATGCAAGGACTTCATATTCGAGTTAGTCAACGACTACTGTGCATTTAATAAGGAATGTACATTTAATTTATGGGTGACCAATATGCGGATAATGTTAAGCATTGCACTAAATATAGATATTTTCCATAGAATTTCTAAAGGTTAAAAACAAAACAACTTGAGTGAAGGGCATTTAATATAGGGTTTTTATTGTCATAATATAGTTGATGCCAATAATGGGAAGAAAGGAGTATTTAGTGTGTTAATAAAGGCTGCTGGTAAAGGTGAATTCCAAGCTGTGCCATTTGGGCAGTTCTAGGGTAAGGTTCCATGATTTGAGGTTCAGTTGATACGAACGGGTAAAACTAGAGCAAAAGAGAGAGAGAGAGAGAAAAGAGTGGTATTTTTGTTTCACTTGTTGGATATTTTGGGCCTGTACGTCACTCACAGGGAAAAGGTTCTCAATGCCACATTTTCAGCTCTGGAGTGTGCGTCCGTAGCAGACGTCAAATAATATTTCCAGAGCTCAATTTTGCTCTTGGTAATTTATATTTGGTTTAAAGTATAGAAAATTTACAATATTTAAGAAAAAATATAAGTTGTATGTTTGCATTTTAAATGATGATTAGAGTTCAATCTAAAAGTAGGGATGAATTCAAGATAGCATTTGATTCACATATTACTGTAAAGATATAATGTGAGTTTCTTTGTTTGTTCTTATAGTTATGATAACTGTGAGCAAAACAATATAAGATTTTAAAATAATTAAAAAGTTGCTAAAGAGTTTTTGATGAAACACAGTACAATGTATTCTTGAAGTTTTTTCCAATAGGAAATCTGAAGATAGCCACCTATGTGTAAAAGTAGCTATTACTTGTGTTTATGTTTGCATTCAACAGCAGAAACAGTAGTAGTTTTAACTTTCGCGGTAAATCTGCATTCCTACTTATCTATGTTGTAAGTGCTACCAAGGAAAAAATGCGCAAGTAGTAGATTTATTCAATAGATGGCTTACCTTCAAATTTCCTATTGGATAAAACTTAATGAATATACTCACCTTTGAGTGCAATAAAATAGTTAGTTAAGAGACAGAAAAAAACCGTCACGCTAAAATTTCTTTCTAGTTTCTAGTTTCTTTAAAGTTCTAATTTTTAATCAAAACTTTAACTAGCAGTTTATCTTTCCATATTCACTACATATTTTTTTGAACTTTGTACTATTTAACATAAAAAACACTGATTTTCTTGCTAAAATGCGTGAACCATTTGACAATGCATTCTAACTATTAACCCAGTTCCCTGGTCACAAACAGTCGTGTAAAACTGCATGTACAATTTCGTACAGCCGTGAAAAATGGTCGACGGCTGGTGAGTCTGGGAAGACATGTAGAGAGAGAAAGTTATATGCGTTACCCAGTATGGGTGTGTTAAAGAGAAGGGAGATGACGAACTTGTTGAGAGAAAGTGGCTTGCTAGTACGTAAGCAAAAGCTAAAAGCGAACAATCTATAGACACATCTATGTACCTACATACTCTCCATCCAACTTATTGCTAACTACATAGCTGGGAAACACGCACACACTACTGCTGTTAGTTATAGCCCTCTATACATAAAGTAGCGGGTGGGTCACGCATTCCATTATTGCTCGCAGTCGGAACATACATTTCTTTCTGACTGGCTCCACAGTTTACATAGCCGAATATATGTATGTGTGCAAAATAGTTAGTCACTGTCTTTGCACCCTTTGCATGGCACTCAACTCTTGCATATATAGTCAGTTAGTTTATTGCCGCGTGTGCATGGCAACTTCTCTATTTCCATCCTCAATGTGTCATCTCATATGATGCAGACGTGTGGGCGGCCTCTCTCTCCCTGTTTTGTAACGCAGTAGCTATAGCTCTCCCACACTCTTGTGTAACTCACATTAGGTGCCTAAAGATTTGGCTGGTGACTTTCTCTACCCCTCTTGCGAGCCCAACAGAACCTGTTGTTGGCTCACCATGTAGTGCCACTGTGTATAACCGTACTCTCATTGTCGCTCCAACAGGTTGTCAGTTGAGGACAATGGATGGTTCAATGCAATGGATATGTTATACGGCAAACTAATTAAATGCAGTGTATAGTTACTTAGTTAATTGAGTATTTTACTATCTACATCCTTTGCATAAGATGGTGATCTTGCTGAAAAAGTAATCACAATTAATGTAATGACCACACATAATAATAATTCCTCCATATGCTTTACTATGTGGCTAAGTAACTAAGGATCATTAAGGAAGCATCTCGGAATACATTTTGGCATTTACATGCATGAAAAAAAACGTAAAGAGCATTTTTATTGTACGGCTAGCTATAAGAGTGCATATTTTCTTTTCCCAAATTAGGATCATTGGAGCCGGAGCTCACACTGCCGAGTTCGTCGGGGAGCCCAGAACGCGAGTCCTCCCCTTCACCGGCCATGTTCCCCACACATCCGAGCTCATCATCCTCCTCACACCCCTCCCACCCCGGTGCTCCTCCTCATCCCCAGATGCATCCTTCCCCCATGGAGGAGACTGGTGGTCATCACCCTGGTGGCGGTGGCGGACCCTCCAATCCTCACAGACTAAGGGTGACCATGCCCTCGGTGACCCAACAGTCCTCTTTGAATACACCATTACCGCCGGGATCCGCGGATACGCCTACCTCTACAGGACTGAACTGGCTACTCCCGTCTCCCGATCGCGCATTCTATGCGCCCCTTTTCTCCATCCTCACGCCAACTTGCACACCTTCTGGAGTGTTTACAGACTCCTCGAACACGCCTACCGGCTTCTCAAGTCATACCGAATTCTCATTCGACCCTTGCATTTCTCTAGATGACCCTTTCAGGAGCTCAGCAGGACAACAGGGTTCATCCTCTGTTTCGCAACAGGGGACGGGTCAAGAGGGGGCTGACAAACAACAACAGCAGCAACAGTACCATGGGGGATGGGGAGCGCAGGAGTTTGAAACGCAGCCCTCGAGTTCGGGTCAACATGACGACTCTCTCATCATTCCAAAACAGGAGCCCAGCTTCTCAGAGTTTTGTGCTGGAGTCTCTGGACCTCAAGAGCCAAGTCCTTCCAGTTCCTCAAGTCATCAGGATATGGCGGCAGCAGCTGCTGCCGCTGCTGCTGTGGGTTTAGCCGAATACAATCCATCCACTTCCAAAGGACATGAAATACTCTCTCAGGTAAGAAGAACTTTTGTATGCTTATTTACTACGGAGAACGTTGTTTTCTAAGTAAGTAGAAGCGTAATGACAGCCAATATCTACAACAATAAGTGGTTACAACAATTCGAGCCGATTTTAATTTACTTTGAGAAACATGTTATTCATGGTAACGAATAAAATTAATGCAAAAGTAAAAGTTACCATTTTTGTTACAAATGTTGTTTGCTGAAAACGATTATCGTCGTAAAAATTTCAGAAGCATTGCTTGTATGTTGGTACATTTCTAAAGTAGAATTGAGTTAGTTGAGAGAGATGAGAAGTTGGACTGAAAACATTAAGCTGTTCCATATATGGCGGGACATACTCTTAAAAGTCAAGTTTATTAGCTACCTTGATGTTGCGCTTTTGGTGTTGAATTCATAACAGTCTACTTAAAAATCATAAAAAAGACATCCAAGCAATTCACATTAGATACTATTATTCACTACGCGACTGAAAACAAGATTGCTAGAATATAGAGAACGCACTAACAAGAAAGGCAGAATGAGTTGAAAACAGGCAATTCAATAATGATGCTGAAGCAACTTACAAACTTATAATTTATTCTTTGAGGTCCCATCTCTGCAACCAAACGTTAAAATCTCAGTCTCACTAGCCAAACGGATTTTTTCAATTCATTTTACACCGAAAGAATCCTACTGACTGACTAGCCCATTGGCTGGCATATTCAATTACAGAATAAAAAGCGTTCTACAGACTATACTTATCTTTACTAAAGGAATAGTTCTATATAGGTTCATAAGCAATATATGCAATATATGTATATGCAATTCATAAGTGAACAGCTTACCCAACTTTCATAAAATCTAACCAAAAACGTATTTTTCTTCCATCTTAGGCAGGACCTTTGCGTCTCGTTCCGGTGAAACCACGACGCTACCCAAACCGACCTAGTAAAACGCCAGTTCATGAGCGACCATACGCTTGCCCAGTGGAGGGGTGTGATCGACGTTTCTCCCGCTCCGATGAGCTCACGCGACATATCCGAATCCACACAGGTCAAAAACCGTTCCAGTGTCGCATCTGTATGCGTTCCTTCTCGCGCTCAGACCATCTCACAACCCATGTGCGCACTCACACAGGTGAGAAACCATTCTCTTGTGACACTTGTGGACGCAAGTTTGCGCGCTCAGACGAAAAGAAGCGTCACGCTAAGGTGCACACCAAACTGCGAACGCGCCGGGAAACTAAAGCGCAACAACAGCAGCAACAAGCGCAAGGGTCGCCAATGAGCGCGTCTAGTCCACATGCGTTGCAACAGCAGCGCATTCTGCAGCAGCATCAACAGGCGCCCGTTTCACACACTATTACCTCCCAAGACCTAACTTCTGTCACCTCTGCATTGTAGTTAGTCAACTCTACAAAAAATGGTCTCCAAAAATCTCTGTCTATTATGTGTGTTGCCAGCGCGCACTCACAATTTCAAGACAAGTCAAGTTCATCCGTTCTGGTATAGTCGTCAACCGTAGTTATCTAAATAGTTCTTATGGGCTCTTCATGTTTTCTCAAAAAAAAGGTCCCTTCAACTCCGTATTAGTAACTAACTAACTAACATACTACTTACTTATTACTTAACATAGCACATTCATACCTTCTTGTATAACTTGGGCTCATCGTAAATATAATGTTTAATACTATAATTTTTCACCTGACAAGATTTATGTGTTTCTATATTATGATATGAACTACTAATATGGGGATTTTGTGGGTGGATTCGGTCCATGCTCTATAATTGTGTCTCAAGTATGAATACAATTGTGTCGTTGTTTTAATGTGACCATATCATCCAACAACTTATTATTGGCTTCATCTCAGATAGCATTGTTGCTCAGTCAGATGAGTGAGTGTTCAAATTCTTGTGTGTATTTAGCTAGTTTGTAAGTAAGCAAGTGAGTAACAATGATGATGTAAGTAAAGGACATTTGCATTATGCTAAACCTGTCACTGTGTACTCTATTTGATAAGGGAGCAAGTACAAAGTACATGTCAACAAGTAGAGGGCTATTTAGTTGTGAGAGTGTGAGCAGTTCTGTGAGAGTTCTGAATGACTGACTGAGAGTTTTAAAGAATCAAGAGGTGTGCTTACCAGAGAGTTGTGTGATTTGGTGAGCGGCCAAGTAGCACCATTTTTTTACTCACGCACGCTACAGTATTTAAATATAGAGGAACATAGATAGAGTACGAGTTGTAGAGGACATACAAAAAAACAAGGGACACGTGTCGAGTGTGCCCCAAAAGTGTGCAAAAAAGGGCACCTGTTGCCAAAACAGACCAAAGAATTTTTTCAGTCAAGTAAGTTCCAAAATTCTCACCCGTTCGGTGCTAAACATCACACCCACTACTCATTCATATAGTGAAATATTATAATTAGTAGGATCTATAGACATGTATGTAGAGTATGCATGTTATATGCATCAACTAATTCTAGTGGAAACATTACCTCGCCCTATCTTAAGCATTGGATAGTATTTTGAGTAGCAATGAGTGAGTAATTAGCTGAAACTAACTAACAAACTAACTACTACATTATCTCTGTACTAATTCGCAATGTAGGATTCACTTTGTTGCTGTCAATTATGCGTCCCATTCATACAAGGATCACATATGTAATGTAACACTTGTATAGCTGTGTGCGACACTGTGCTGAACTCTTGTAGGATCCTTGTCGTGATTGGAATGCACTTTTGGCAGTATCGAGATCAGTGCATTTTAAAACGGGAACTATTTAGCCAACTACTGTAACTAACTGATAACATGATATAAGATACGCGACTGTGGGAATTTATTGCATTGTGTTCAATCCCTGAACTCTCCTCATGGCACTAACTAACTAACTAATGTACTAAAATAATTAATTAACTTGTGAATTCTTACCTAATTACGTTTTCTACAAGGGGCAAGAAAGTACAGACTGGTGACAATTTTTATTACAAAAAAAACTAAATACATGGGCTTAAAATGGAGAGACGTTGTACCTGCAACCAAAACTGTATATTAGATGGTCCATTTGATGATGATGAATCTAACTTATTCTGTCTACGCATATATTTATTTATTGCATCTCACTACTACTATTTACTATACCACTTACTTATTGTACTACTACTATTAATATGTGTTTTTGACTACAATTGTTAGATAATTGTATTTCTCTGTGTACAGACTATATATGTATGTAACTATACTACCTACGTACGTTATTTATTGCTAATGTATGAGACTTACCTATACTGTAACGATACTTACTAAATTAAATGTACGGATGAAAAGATCACTACTATTCATTGCATATTATTACTACATACATAATTGTGCATAACGGATTAAGCATTATTTACTCACTGTCGTCATATGTACAGATATTATATAAGATTGTTAAAACTTGGGTCTATGTGTGTGTCAATTTGAAGGAAAGTGTAAGTTGTCCCGTTTTTTGGAGTCTCATAATCTTATAAACACTATGTACTCGTTTTGTGCCCATATATTTTGACGGGTGACATTCAGAATCCATGCTTAGAATATTGGGAAGGGCCCGCGGACAATGCAATGCGCCACTTACAACTTACAATGTTACATTTGTGATGATCAATATTATTACTATTATTATTATTATTATATTATTATGAAATGGAATGTTGTTGAACGCGTGTGATTTTTATTTGCAATTTGTACGCACAAAGACTGTGCTGCTACGCCTCTATACAGGTTATATGTAATCCCAAAGGAATCGTGTACGTGTAGTTAGAAAAGTTCGTCTAGATTCTTAAGAATTAATTTCTCTCATTGTTACTTTTTGCCCAAACACAAGGGTGAAACTCAAGAAAAATATTCTCTCAATAATAAAAAAACAAAGAAAACTGTCTAGTTTCTCATTTCCATAGGTTTTTTCATACGCAGAATTTCATGGTGATCTCAGATTTGAACTGTGAGAGCCGCAGTGTGCGGCAATCCTGAATTCTTGCACAGGAGGCTCATTTGTGCAACAAGGGTGTAAGAAAGTGAAGGAACTTTTGTAGGGACAACGCCTGTCGTCCTTGAATTCATTTTACGACCATTTAGATGCATGCAAAGGAAAAGGAAGGAAACCCAGTACTTTGGCACATATAAGGGAATCCTTGTTCAATATTTTTTCTCATCTTTAATCCTTCCATGCATCTTTTACGTTACGCATCTCTCATTCATATCTCTGCTAACATGTGATTAGTTTATAGTTAGTTAGTTTAGTTAGTTCAGTTGTGCAATCTGGATGGCAAAAGGGCCACACCAAACATTCTCAATTCTGGGTCCAATCCATAATATATGTACATCCCTTTACTACTACTATTGCTCTACGATGCATTTCTCACAGCCAGTTTTATCATTATCTTCAGCTTTCATTTATGGGTGGTGTAATATTATAGTTTGCCATGCAGTCGTTTGTTTACTATTGATAATTGTATGAACTGGATTAGTGTCTAGTCATTAGGAGTATACTTCGTATAAGTCTTTTAGCCCTCATCAAAAAGGTTCTACTCAAAATAAAAAATCTACTACCGAAATCCATGTATGCATTTCCTGTAAGGACTTTCTTCTTCATTTGCTGCAGAAGAAGCATTCATACTAGGGGTGAATTTCATGTCTCCATGTTTGTGCTTTTCAGTTTGCCGCAAATTTATCCAAAATCTTTGTTGCATGGCTTTCTTTTGTACATTTTTTTAAAAGTGCACAGTGGTTGTTATGGACTTTGCAACTTTTGATCCTTGTCTCCAAATTTTTGAAAAGGGAAAAGTAAGCAACTTTGCACGTCACCGTAGTCTTCACCTTCTCAGAAATAAATTATTGTGAATCAGCTTTTTTAAGTGATAGTTTTACAGCTAATTGCCAGTTTAAGTTTAAAATGAATATACATTTTCGTACTTTGAAAGCTGCAGATTCTAATCTGAAAGTTTTAACAATGAAAGCCTTTAAAATGAATTATCTTTGCCATTAAATATGGCCCGATTTTCCACTGTCAAAATTACTTGAAAAATGCAACTGCCAATGAATAGAGATGTCATGGTAATAGTTTCATATAGTTCATAATGACACTTTTCAAAAAGTGCTTTAAAAACCTTGAATTGAAACATGAAGCTTGTGAGATATATTTAAAACACACTTCACTTTGCACTTTTCACTTTGCAGACAGATTTTCCTGCAAAATGAGTGATTCAACATGGAGACATGAAATTGGCTCCTATAGCCAATGTAACTAATGCAGACTGTAATTCATTTTAGTTGCAGACAGTAATTCATTTCGTATAGATTCATTCATGTTCGTTATATTGTACGTAATGCGGCAGCTTAGATAGCCCATTTTTCCAATTACCTTTATATGGATTGCCCTAGTGCTCATGATTCAATTTCATTGCCTCAAATGTTCTTGAAAAATACTAATAATTACGAAGAGTTTCCATTTTTTGCATACGCCACCGGCACGAGTTAAGTAAAATTAATTGAAGGATCTCATAGTTAGTATTTACGTCAGTGGCAGAGTGAGGCGTTGTACAATGGTTTGCAACTATAAAAAAATCAAATCAAAAGTTATCAACTATGAACCTTGCCTGTGAAAAAAAATCGAACCAGTATAATAATGAGAGATGTGTATGTAATTTGTTGTGTGTTCATGTTTTATATATACATTTATTATTTGCTGGACACACGAACACACGTGAACTTTTGAAGCTCAATGAACGAACGAACGAATGTGTAGAGAAAAAAAAAGAAGACTTGAATCCTAGTTTTTCCAAATAGGGTAGTACTTAAGACCCACTTATTAGCATACGCACTTATTTCATCCCGAGCCCAACATGGTTTCTTCGCTTCATTTGAGAATACTTTGGACCAGGTGAGAACAAAATGTTCATCAGATTCCTACATATGGTTATAAAAAGGATATTTTTAAAAAGTATTCCGTTCCAGTGTGACGTAATCAGGTAAAGGCTCCAAAATGTGAACGAGGTTCAGATAAACATATGATGCAAGTCCTATAGTTAGTCACAAAAGAAGACGCAATGAGAAAAGTCAAGATCGGTTGGCAGTAGTTACTTACTAAGTGCGTAGAAAAAAAGATGCAAAGCGTTAGTTAGTTACGAGTGCAAGGGAAAGTGACAATGACACGAAAATAATTACGATCGGTCTTGAGTTTCATGAATCTCAGTTTACCATTTTGGTTTAACGTACAATAGAATGTACAAGCACACACAAAACAAATCAACAATAAATTCCAGTCGTACACTAACTAACTAAAAGAGTACAAACAAGTAGATGCACTTCATAGTCTTCTTGCATTCTACATAGATTGAGTTCCACAACTTTTTGCTTTCCATATGAAATTACAATGTTCGTAACTCAACTCAACTCAATTGTGATTGCTACACAAACTCAAAATATTAGGACAAAATCATTTATTTTGCTGTAATATGGTTACATAGAAAAACGGTTTTTGAATTGTTAAATATCTATAGTTAAAAAATACAAATTAGCGAATAGCAAACTTATGATAAACAATTTTTTTAAGCGTAAAGTCAAAGCCTGACATTGACAAATTGTATGCATGTAAATATTAAAGCGGCATGACAAGAATAAGCACAAAAAGTTTTACTTTCTATGGAAAACACCCTACAAAGGTATTTGTCTATCGAACTGGTACAATCTCTTACTTTCAGTAATAGTCAATGTGTCTATCGAGTATTATAATATTGCATGTGTTGTGTGACATCTAATATGTAGACTTTTTTTTCTTATTCTTGGCACTTGATGCATTGCAAAGTTGTATTGTAATTCCAGCCAATTGACAGAAAAATTTTATTTTCCAACTTTTTCTGTCTTAAGTATATGAGCTTTTATTTTGTACACATTTGAATAATTTGGACTAACAAAAACTTCAAAAACAAAATTGAAACAATTAATATAGTTAAAAATTTAGATAATCAAATTCTGTGTACACTGTAACTGTACCCACGACTGTCAGCTATTCGTTTAGATGACCAGACGTGAAGCATAACTTATTTTTTAAAGTCCGAAAGAATCAGGGGCCTTTAGCAAAACAATAGTTATTGGGATTCAGTGTAGAAAGAAAGGGAAGAAAGAAATTAAGAGCACGCACTACAAAACGGCACAACTTACATTATGCATGCATAGATAACATAAGATGAAGAAAATAAGGAGAGTTTAGATTGTAACTAAAGTCTAGGCTGGGACGTATTTGGTGCACACCTAATCGCCTTGTGTAATTGGATTGTGGCCCAAAATGCTTGACCCATGATGAGTCTCCTTTTTTTTATTGCATGACATCACTGGTGCACATCTGCTCCCTTTTTCCCCTTCCACTGAGCCCCCCTTGGGGTCAAGGGCTCTTGTGTCATCACAATTCCATTCCCCAAGGGGACACTCAAGGGCCCCCAAAACCGGAACATTCCCACGTGACCCCTTCCCATTTAGTTGGCGTTCTCCTCCCTCCCACTCATCTCGCTCGTTTGCACTAACCATTTGCATTCTGCAGCTACACCCAAAACAAATCTCATTAACGTGTAGTTTGTACGGTCCGCAAAAACTGCACTTTCTTTTGTCCGTAAAATTCTTTTAAAGTCTAAATGGAGCGAAAAAAAAAGTTTCGAAATTAACGATTGCTTAAACTTTCTTAAAGAAATAAATTTGTTGGATTTAATACTGATTTAATCCAGAGTGATTGAAAAATTTTAAACTGTTTTGCATGGCTCATTTGTTCGCATTATTTAGCCAAAAGTAAGAAGCTGAGTACCATGAGTTGATAGTTCAAAAATATTAACTCAGATCACAAACAGTAAAATTCTGGGAGAGTTGTGTGGTGCGAAATACGATATGAGTGTGGTACAGGTTCCCAAATGAGGTATTGGTTGAAATTAACGGCATACGTTCCCCTTTTTTTGGAGCGTGTGGTTCCGTTTTTGTGAATGGCAATGCATATGTACGTACCCATGCATGCACTAATCTGTGTGTACAAAGATGAGATCATTCACAAAACTTGTCTTAACTATACCATGTGAGTTCAAAACTTGTATACAACTCAAAACTTCATGTATATATATATATTAAAATGAATGGGATGTCCATTGTCGACTGATTTGGACGTTAGTGTACACAGGTATGATCTCATCAGAGCCATATGTTCAAAACAAGAGCCCTTTTTTGGAATCTGGATTTAAGAAGACTTGGATTCTCACACTAATATGAATGCCAACATTGCATCAAGAATCCTTAATTCCCAACTTTTAAGTCCGCATAAAAAATGCATTTAGTGTGCCTACTCATGGAATTTAAAAATTTTGTAGTTTCATCAATAAATATTGAAACCTCACTGGTAGTCTAGTCCACAGGACTGCGTTATCAAGCTCAAGAGAAAACTAAACCGCACACAATTTTGTTGTAAAGCTGATATTAAGTGTCGAAGACGCTACAAGTTATATTTAGTTTCAGGCACCTGAGTTGCAAATGAGAGACCGTTTATTGTCAGGATAGCCTGGAATAGCTAATTTTGCGCGTAACAATACAATTAATGTCACTTTTTGTCATATTTAGGATATTATGGCACTATTTTTTACACAAATATGGACAATAATGTGGCACTTTTCGTATATTTTACTGTATATGGTGTAGAACAGGCAAAATAACGCGCATAAAGTCAGCCGTCAGCGAATATACAACACTGTCATTGCGCATAAGTTAAAAAGTGGCTGGTAACATTTTTATTTTGCTAATGCTGATTTTTGAAAATTGTAATCAAGATATTTGAGACTTCTAGTTAAAACAATCGAGCTAGATCAATAAGTCCTAAAGCAGGCAATAGAAATAGAATTTAAATTTCAACCTGATTTAACCTGGTTTGATAAAATGTCTTATACCTCCCATGATTAATTTTATATATCTTACTGCAAATTTGGTATTTTAATAGGATACCCACAGGTTTCAGTTTTCATAGCTTCTTTATGGCGAATTGGGGAAGAAGGGGTTTTTTAATCAGTTATGTGCCAGTTCTAAAGCAGCTTACATACAGCTTTCTAATGCCAATATAATAATTTTCAATTTCAATCCCATTTTTTGCTGTACAGTAAAACAAAAGCGCAATTGTTTTATCTCTCAGGTTATATTTGTCATACAACTGAATTAAAACTGCATGGAAAAAGTTGAAAAGCACCTTTTGCATGAACATATACAAGTCGGCTGAATGCATGTCTCTTGTCGTCTTTTAGATGATGCTAATTCGTTTTCTATGATTCAGAGGCGCTGAATTAATACGCGAAATTCAAGTAGCTGGGGATCTGGAATTTTCCTCACAGTGATGAGACGTCTGAGCCGCAGACCATTTTTAAACTGGCTATTCCACAGAAGCAGTGGGCACAAAAAACCCAAAATGTTAAAGTAAAAAAGTAGAAGTTAATAAAACCATACATCCTAAATTTTCAAGTATAAAAGTAGAACTTAATAAAACCATGCATCGTAAATTTTCAATTTTAAAGGCAGAACTTTTGAAAATGCTGCAATTTTTGATAATATAATGTTTATATTTTTATTTTTGAAATAAGAGTCCAAATTTTAACTGAAGATCAACTTACTTAGTAGGATCAAAAACAAAATTGACTTTTCCCCAATTAAAAAAGCCGACATAAAGTAAACTTTTATGCTAAAATTCATGAGAATGAGAACTGAGAACCAATATAATATTTCCCTTAGTTTTAAAGCATACTTTGCTTTTAACCTTACAATACGGGGTATTTAAATTTTGCTTAAAATTAACTTTCTTTTTATTTACAGGATTAATAATTTATTTATTTTCTTATATTATGACCAATTAAAACCTATTTGGGTACAAAATTATCTAATCTATGCACTATGCATATTTAACGCATAAACATTGGTTTAAAAAATATTTTTTTATCAATATCTACCAATAATCAATGCATAATCATCATCCAGAAATCATTAATTGTGAATACAACTCGCACCAGTGATACTTTGTTAAAACGCCGCTGCAGAAACCGACGCAGATGTCTACAAGAGCTAGCGCTCAAAAGGTTAGTTTTATCTCATCCATCACTACCATCACTGACAATCACATGTGCGAGTTGCGAGTGGATGAGTGAAGCTAGTGAGTTCTTATCGTATCATATCAGCTGAGAGAATAACATTAACGTTATCGAAGTTTTTCACACGGATTAACGAAAAAAGAGAAAAAATTCGCGTAAGTAATCCAAATATTTTAATACTAACTATTTGCATAATGATTTCCCAAACGATGGCCTAAAAATAGAAAGAAATCATGGTTTGAAATCGTTTTTTATACCGTCGAACCATGCCGGCCTTAAAGTTCGGTCATTCAGTCGAACGAACCAATCGAAACTAAAAAACTGAAAGAAGCATTTGCAATAATCTTAATATGGCTGTGCTTTTACTTTTGTTTTCGTCACTACGGCATTGTCCCATAAGCCCAGTGTTAATTATCTCTTATTTTGTGTGGAAAACGGCTCACGTTTAAACTATTCGACCGATTGTAATAAAATTTGGTATTAACGTGAAAAACCTTTTCTACAATCTAAACTTGAGATATTTTTTAAATCAGTTGGTTAGGGCGAGACCTTCGAAGTTTAGATTTTTCATAATATGAAAATGAACTAATGCCTCGACATTGTCCTGTGCCTCATTTTTATGATCCATGTTAAGTGAATGTAAAAATTCCAATACATTGAATTAAATTACTTTTTCCCGTACAACTATTACAATTGTGTTAGTTTGTCAGTCGTAAATTCAGATTCTTAGTTATTTTACGAGAAGCATAGGATTCTTGCGATTGAAGTGCTCATTGTCCTTTAGTCCCCCCACCCCATAGCCAGCGTACATTTATAGAACTTTCAGTTGTAAGCTGAGCCAGTTCATAATTTCTGAGTGGAAACCTGACTGATAGCCCGACTTGCGGGATGTGCCAAAGCAAAGGTTTGTGTGAATAAGGATGCGTCGTACAGTGCCTTCGGCCTCCTTTCTGAGAACCCATGTTGAGTCAATAGGACAAAGGTTTATCTTTACGTGAAACTAACTACTGCCGAGCAAATGAATGTGCTGTTTAAACTAGGAGTAAACTTTTTTTTATGATGTTTCATACAGAACGATGAACTTTATTCATTCTCATTGCTGGTTTCCGTTTCGCATATTTTTTTAATGTTGATCCCAACAAAAAATGTCTACTTGTTTCAGACAGCGAAATAACCAGCATGGAAGTCGAATCCATCTTCTCCCATGGTAACGCTCGTGGAGTGAGTCCGCCAGATTTTTCGCCAACTACTTGGGATCGGTACTTTGCCCACAAGAAGACCATTACCCTTGAACCTGAGGGAAATAAGTTTTGTGTTTACCAAACAGGCGGAGACAAAGGTGTTCCTATCATTTTATTACACGGGGCCGGACATTCTGGTCTTTCATGGGCAATGGCTGCCCGTTTTTTGTCGGACTACACAGAATGTAGAGTATTTGCTATTGATCTACGGGGACATGGGGAAACTATTACCGTCAAAGATTCCGACCTGTCGGTGGAAACGATGACATCGTAAGTATTGTTATTGCTATAGTATACACTGGTATTGAGGGTTCAGGAATTTGTCTGACTTAAGAATTTTTGCGTTTTGATAGTGACCTAACCCGAATCTTGACTCAGCTAGAGTTGTTGAAAGAACCATTAGTATTCTGCGGGCACTCTATGGGGGGCTCCCTTGCGGTGCACACAGCCCTCAAATTGGAAACGCTGGGCTCTGTCATCGCTGCTCTGATTGTCATCGATGTAGTAGAAGGTTCTGCTATGGGCGCTTTAAGGTCAATGCATGGAGTGTTGAAGAGTAGACCAAAGTCATTTCGTACTCTAAAGAACGCTATTCGTTGGTCAAGGTCTTCTCAGGTTTGAATATATGATTAACTCTTCAGTTGACTAGACTAAAAAAATTATGTACAATGTTGATGGGTTGAATGAATTCACGTTTATTAGGTACGATGCATTGAGTCAGCGCGAGTTTCCATGCCAGGACAGTTGAAAAGAGCCGATACTAATGAACCAGCTTCTTTATTTTTGGAGCGCAACAAGGAGTATAAAGAGGAGGATGTGGAGGAAGATGGAGATGGGTACTCCCCAAAACGCCCACCCAGACCTCAAAACCCTTTGCTTAAACGTCTTATGGCAATGGGGTCTGGTCAACCAACCTTAGGAGAAGAGGAAACGGAGTCCGAGGAGTCTGAAGAAGAGGTGGTCCCTGCCAAGGAACCTCCAAACCCTAAAGACAAATATGTCTGGAGGATTGATCTTAGTCAATCGGAGCCTCATTGGGAAGGCTGGTTTAAAGGGTTATCAAAAAAGTAAGTCAATATACGTACTAGGTACTAAAATAACCAACCAATCAATAGATGATTTCTCCGTCATGATTGTTTAAAGTTACACTGTAGTATTAAATTAGCTTTCATTCGTTATATAAAGCCTTGTGTTTTTTCTCATGTATAGATTTTTATCCGTTCGGGGAGCAAAAATGTTAATACTAGCTGGAATGGATCGTCTTGACAAGGATCTTATGGTAGGGCAGATGCAAGGCAAATTTCAGATGCAGGTGTTCAACAATGTTGGACACACTGTTCATGAAGATGATGCCGAAGGAGTGGCCCAAGTTTTGGCTGCATTTTTAATCCGCCATCGGCTGACTGAGCCGAAGCCGGCACTTACTCTTGCCGCGTCCTTGCCTGTTGTCATCCCTAAGCCGATAAAGTAGTTAGCCACACCTAATTCTCCTTCCTCTTGCAGTAACAATCTTTTTTAGTCCCATCCCATCTCGTTCCCACCAGCCCATCTCTATTTGATCTTGGCCTCAGCTTCTGTCAAGCTACTTAAACTGCCTCCTTTAATCATGTCTACCTAGGTTAAGTTTGCTTTGCATTGTAGTTGGCAATGTGAGCGTAGTCGTTGAGTACCATTCGCGAATCTAGCTCAACCTTTCGTATCGTATTATATTAGTTTCCAACCAGGAATAAAAGTATGGTATTTTGTACGAAACTTTTGAAACTAGCTGAACTAGATGTAAGTTTTCTAAAAAAATTCTCATAAATCTATAAAGAATTGGTAAACGACTGATGTTAGCTATTAGAAAAGCCCTGTAACTCTACCTAAAGCAAGGGACTGATGAAGAATGTTATTTATTTACTAGATAGTAGCTTCTTAAGGTATTCTTATTTATTGGAACTTTTCCTATGTATTTGTTATACTCGTATTATTGTACCTACTTATGAATAGTTAACCATTATTATGTATTATTGTTATGTTTGGATGGAGTTGGTATGTCAGTCAGGTGATCAGTAACTGTGGTTTGTGAAACTATTCCTAATTTTGATGTTTTTATTGTATGTATGTGATGTTGTGTATGTTAATGTTATTTTAAAAGGCTGTGGAAGATTTATTTTCTAACCGCATATAATGAAACAAGTATGTGGGGGAAGGGACGGGGAGGGTCTGTGGGGATGAGATGATGATTACAAGATTGCAGTGGAATGTATAATCTATGTAGCATTGTGGATTAAGAACGAATAAAAGGTGTGCTATTTATCTGCTTAAAAAAGTTAGCTCTGTCTGTCTGTAGTCAATCTATGATATTCATTTTAGCGTCTTTGTAGCTCTAGTTCTATGCTCAAGATCCGCAATTTGGTGCATTCCAGTTTCCTAGAAATTTCACACCCGCTAACAATGTACGCTTTAACGCAACTAGTAAGTTTTTTATTTATTTAATACATGTGTATTTTTAACTGGTACGGATGGAAGGTACAACAAAAAAGTACAGTATTTGAAGAAACAAGTTTTCGTTTTACTATGATTTACTACCCGTTTTGCGTACTCTCAGGAAATGAATAACAAACATATGCTACAGATTGCAAACAGCATTACAGTCAACAAAGAAATTAGAGTAAGGAATGGATTCAAGATGGATTTAAACTTTCGGATCGATTGTGATATTATAAGATAATACTCTCAGTCAGTAGTTATTCGTTCCCGCTGAGATTTTTATGATTGACTCCAAGCCTGTATTCAATTAACAGGCGCTTCACTGTTTCTTTTATCAAAATGAAGTTATTATTATGTATCTACGGTGGTGTAAAGCTCTGGTCCACTCATAGCAAATAGTTAGTTACATACAATATACTTAATGTGTTTTAATGATCTATGGTTGAAATAAAAAATTCCACATTTTCTACATACATAACACTGTCAGTAAAAACCATGAATCTCTGAATGAATTCCGAGACTTTCATGTAGCAGATCACAGAGTATTCTCACAAGTTTTAGGCGTATCAGTATTTCTTCGTTTTAATTATGCTTAATATATACCTGTTATACAAATTCTAACTGCTTAGCTGCCATTGATTTGTAATTTGTGAACATTTACAGTATTTTGAATCTTTAACAATTTATAAATAGCTTTACAGTTTTAATGATTTTCTGGTTCAGATTTGAGACTGTCATTGTAATTACACTCAATTGATGCCACTATATATAGGGTAGTTGTGCAGGGCTAGGCTCCACTCTCTACACTTGAATGCAAATGGCAATTCCCATTCCTCCACCAACACACAGGGCAGCAACTCCTTTGGACTTCCCGGTGGACCGGAGAGCGTGGATTAAGGTCACTAGGACACGGGCTCCAGATGCCCCAATAGGATGACCTAGAGCAATGGCACCTCCGCGAATGTTCACTTTGGAAGGATCCAAACCTAGCTCTTGGACTACAGCACATGATTGAGCGGCGAAAGCTTCATTCAGTTCAAAAAGTTCAACTTCATTCAAACTCCACTTGGCTTTTGCACACTGAAAAAGATAGCCAATAGTTCAGTAAAAATGATTTCTACACATGTTTTGCAATTTCCTCCCGTAATATTTAACCATACTTTATGTACATTAAGGTAAAAACTTACTGCAGCCTTAACAGCAGACACAGGGCCCATTCCCATGATGGCAGGATCAACACCAGTGGACGCATAAGCCACCACTTTTGCCAAAGGTTCAAGACCTTTTTCTTTAGCAGCAGCTGCGGATGCTAAAACAATGGCAGCAGCTCCATCATTAATCCCTGAAGCGTTGCCTGCTGTCACAGTACCGCTTCCATCTCGAATAAATGCGGGCTACAGAGAAAAAAAACATCCATGAATTGAGTACACTTGTGGTTACACACTCTGTACACTTACTGGAAGAATACCTTGAGAGCAGCAAGCGACTGGAGAGTTGTGTCAAGTTTGGGAAATTCGTCAGTTGTGACCTGAGTGACCCCTTTCCTGGAAGGCACATCCACTGGGACAATTTCGGGGTCAAAAAGTTTCCCTTGAATGGCAACAGCTGTCTTTTTTTGTGAGTTGCAGGCGAATTCATCCTGAGTTGTTCGGGAAATGTTGTAGCGTTTAGCAATGTTTTCCGCTGTAAGCCAAAAATAAATAAGAATTATGCAAGTGGCCTCTTATGTTTTCTCTAAAAAAGTTCGTGTTGGGAACTGTAGTACCTGTTATGCCCATATGTCCATTTTGGAATGCGTCAATAAGTCCATCACTTAACATGGTGTCAGTGAGTGTACCATCTCCCATTTTAATTCCAGTTCTTAATAAAACGGCATGTTGAGCTTGGCTCATACATTCCTGACCCCCGCAAACAACGAATCGTCCATCTCCGCATTTAATGGATTGTGCTCCCATCACTACGGTTCTATTTATAACAGCATCATATTAACCGAATTAGTCTTTTTCAACTATATTTAGTTTGCTACTAGAAACCCAAAATTAAAACCCAAGTGCAAGTGCCAAATTATTGTGTTTTTTTCAGTAATGCCAAAGATTCAAAGCATTTTATTTGCGTGTCAAAAACTAAATCAACGAATACATATGCTGGTCTCCCTTTGGCGACACTATTACACTAGATAAACGGTCCTGAGGTGAAAGTAGCTTACTTCAAACCAGAGCCACAAAGCATGTTGACATTGACTGCCGGAACGGTCTGGGGAAGACCACTTTTGAGGGCAGCTTGACGCACAGGGTTTTGTCCTTGGCCTGCTGTGAGCACCTATAGCAATCGTATGCAGTTACAGTCATTACATTGCATAGAAAAAAATAACTGATATGCTGATATAGATCATGAGTATCAAACAAACAGAAGGAAAAGATTATTGTTTTCCTCAAAACTATTATTAATAGTACGCCACATAATCTCAATCAAATACATTTGCTCCGTTTGTTTTCCTTAACATCTTTGTTAATGGGCAATGGATGGAACGTTCCGTTCATGACTCATGATCACCTACTTATACTACTACACAAAAAGCTAAGAGTGAATATTGTGAATTTTGTCTCTAATTCATGTCTCATTCAGTAATGCAGTTAGTTAATATATACATATTACTTAAAGTTACGTGCATGTAAATTTTTGGGCTAATATTAAATTAGAAACTACGTACGGCCAATCTGAAAAAATGTTACTATAAATGAGCCTAATATAATTTCTAATGATAGTATGCAGGTTAATTTTGGGAACACGAACATAAAAAGTGAAGACAAAAAGATCATTCTCAAGTTGCCTCATCTTACTGTCCTAGGGCATAGAGCCTGTCCAAAGATCCAACATCCAACCTAACCTTCCTTCATGCATGCAGAATATTCTAATCAACTTATCACTAAAAAAGCAAATAGATATAGACAAAAGAGAGTAACTCTAACCTGTCCAAAAAAGAGTTCGTCCACATCCTCTGGTGAGATCGAAGCCCTTTTAATAGACTCTTTGATGGCAATGGCCCCCAATTCATGGGCTTTTAAAGTTGACAACTTCCCACAAAAGGCTCCTGCAAACAAATAGTCAAGTAAAATACACCATGAAAATGTTATTAATGGAGCGTGAGTTAAATCTGCATATGCATCTTACCCACGGAATAGCCATTTTCGTGCTTTTGGAATATTAAGTCGAAAATCAGAACAATGAATATAAATCAAGATCATCTGTTTTATAAGTGAGCTCGAAGTTTAAAGAAAATCTAATAGAACTGCGGATGAAAAATATTCGGCCTTGAAGAACTTTTAAATAAGCTTTTATCATTTCGCAATACCAAAAAAGTATATTTCCTATTTTCACATATAGTATGAACAGTGTTTAAGGACTGAAAAATAGCTTGTGTATGCAAATGAAAATACTAATTCAAAATGTGGCATTTTTATGAAAGTGCTGGTGAATTCAATATTATTATCTATATCTACTTATTTCTTACCAATGGGAGTCCGAACTGCTGACAAAATCACAACTTGATTTTCCATGGTTTTAGATGAAAGACTTATGCCGGTCACTCAAATTGTAGTAAATGGAATGTGATAGCTGCATGCAGATTGCAGATTGCAGAATTCTAGACTGAAGACAAGACTACGATTGACTGTGTGAATACATTCCGAATCTTGTAACTGACTGGGTGATTGAGATGAGATGATTTGATGATGACACGATATGGTATGTTAAGGTTTTTTTTAATACTTTTCCTTCCTCTCCGTGTTAGTGTCTTGTCTAGTGTGTAGCCTGTAGCATTTATGTGATGTGGATGTGTGAGAATTTACCCACAGACTGAAACACACACAAGAACGGGTTTGTGCCATAGCTTTTAGAGAAAAATTCACTTCTCCAGCTGATCCCAGTGCACGGGAGCTCCATACACTTTGACACTCTCCAATGAATAATATTCAGTCACTTGGCAAGTTCATACGTTTGCGTTGTGTTCTATTTCAGTTGTAAAAATAATGTTTCCTTTGTATTTTGCTGTTGTTTTTGTAACTCTGACGCAGCACTCAAAATAAAATTGCATCTTAAATGAGTGATGAAAGCAAAGTACATGATAAAGAAGCAGTCTTTTAATTTAGGATGGAGCATACATTTGTCGGATCAAACTCGAAACTAATTTTATTGTTTTCAAAAATATCAATTAAATTTTTTTTGGGCTATTTTGGGAAATAAATTGAGCTAAAGTTATTGTTGTGAGTGGAAACGTTGTGGTAGGGAAACCCATGGTAAAGAGTTGTCCCATGCTGTGTGAATTGATCAATGCCTTTTAGATTACCACAGGAAATGACCTCTTTAAACAAACTACTATAAATTTCAATCAGCAGATCCAACAATATTTTTGCAAGCTATCTGCACTTTGAATTAATAATTTTTATTACTACATATCATGTATTTTCGACTTCACCCATGTCGTGATCATCAATAGAATTTTCATGTCATGCAATTATTTACGGGATATTATTCAATCCAGTTTCTGTCAATAAGTAACCAAGTACCAATAGACACATACAAAGGGTACACATTTTTCTACATTGTTTATTTAGTTGTTATTCTTTCTTGTCACAAGTTCTGCGCAAAAATTTAATATTTGACTAAAACGAGACTGATATATATAACATATAGAGATGTGGACTGTCTATAAAACACAAGATGCGACCGCGAATTACACGATACATAACACATTCTAGTTCTTACAAACTGATTATAGACTATAGAGACAAACAGAAGAAAAACGTAAATACAAGAATAGTATAGTCAGGATTTTGATTTTGATAGTCAAAAAAAATAAATTGTATAGCTACACAACTCATTTTGCGACACCAACAACGGCAGGTCTAACAACTCTATCATGAAGTTTGTATCCCAACTTGGTAACAAAAATCACCGTTCCCGACTCTTTGCCCTCTAATTCCTATAACAAAAGGGCAAACGTTAATTTTTTGGTTCGGTATATGAAGTGAGGTGGCCTGATCATTGAGGCCACGTCGTTTGAGAATATCCTAGACGGACACGGTCTAATAACAATACTATTGAGATTGAATTAATTATTAATTACCTGTTGAACGACAGCTTCATGCTCATTAGGGTCGAATTTTTTATCTACGGGATTTATTTGAACCAAACCATGTTTTTTGTACACCTATGGATAAAAAGTAAATATTAAGATGTTGCTAAGATTTTATGTCACTTGTAAATACACTATAATATTACCTTAAGGAGCTGTGCTTCAGTCATAGTAACCCCTTCGTACAGCTGTTTCAATTCTTTGCTACTGCTCAGTTTATCCTTAGGAACACTGTCAATGGCCATCCGCAATATATCCGATATCTATGGACGAGAAAATTTGATTGAGTACCAAAAATATGTAAACAAATAAAAATATTCCACACACATAGTGTGACTTGAACAAATAAGGAAAGAATATTATGAATCATAACAGTGACTCAAGCTTTACCTCCAAAAGATCTTTACAAAACCCTTGAACAGCATATAGTTTAGAATCGGCAATTTGTTTGGTCAATCGTGCTCTCACATTCTCCAGTTCAGCCAATGCTCTTAAGTATTTATCCTGAATTGTCAAAGTTCAAGTATACAAGAACATAAGAATACAGAATTTTTTATAACATCCATATTCTATTCCTAAAGTTAAGTTCATTAAGTTTTAAATAATTGACAATATATATGTAATACCTCAGAAATTTGTGTTTTAGCCTTTAAATCTTCATTGTCTTGCAAAGATTCGTGCAATTTATCTCTGAGGACCTTCTCTTCAGCTCTAGCCCTAATTTAATGCATAAAATATACAATCAAATATAGGAGCATAAAAAACTCGTAAACATTCGGTAAAGATGATGGTTAGCGGACATTTACGCAGTCGTCTATAAATACAAATCTGAAGGCAAACTCTATTTTTAGACATGGTTTACGGTTTAATTCAAATGTTCACGAAATGATGCAAATAAAACTCAAAGCAAGCCTTCTAAACTTTACAAAACATCCAAACACAAAACTAAGAATCGGAATTGTCCCCCCAAGTAAAAGTTGTATAATTCAATAATTGAAAGAACCCAACCACTGCAGTCCGTTAGTGAGAAGAACATATTGAAAACTAAAGTAGTATATTGATAAATTACGATTGGTTCAGCTTTTTAAAATGGAGAAACCTATTCATATTGTCCTCCTCTGCAGCAGCCGCTTGTTTAAGCTCTTCCTCAGTCTTTCCATTCTTGGCGGATGCTGTAGAGGAGCTGCGGCTCATGTTCTGACGATGTCCACAACCATAAACTGGGGTCAAGGTCAATCTCTCCTCCATGTCCAAAACTCGGAACGGTCTCATCGCGAATGTTCGACAGGGCAGTTCTAAAGATGGGGTCATCCTAATTAAGAGAAAATAAAAGCCATAAATATATTCTATTCATCCTCATGTTATCTTTTTTGCTAAATTGTGAATAAAAACCGGCAGTCAAGTTCATAAACTTACAGTTGCCTCGTGAATTTGAACCCCAAATTAGCAGTGTTTAGCAGAATCCGTAATCTTCCCATCTTGCAAAAATACCAAAGGATTGAATTTACTAACTTAATCAATTTTAAATAATTGGAATGTACTTCCGATGATGAAATAAAATTGGATTGTGAGAGATAAACTTTTCCACAGACATGTGTTAGCAATGGGAATGATTTGGCGGTCAGTCGCTCTATGGTGCATAGCTGAATAAACTGAAGTTAGCCGATTTGCCGACAATACTTCTGTTGACCAACGTAAAGATTTAATAATATTTCTTGAATCTACAATTTAAAAATAACTGCGGATAGAGGATGGATATCCAAAATTATTGTAAGTATTATTTGATGCTTTACATAACTAAATAAATAAATGATAAAATCGTAGCGAAAGGCAGTCAATCCTGCAATGATCATATAAATAATTTTCCTTCCGTTGAAAAAAACACGACTAAATAAAGAGTAGACATACTGAACTAGACAGATCAATGTATACACATGTAAATTCATTAACTATTTTATTTTTTATCGTTTTTGTTCTTATAATTTTTTTCCAACTTTTAATAATCATTTGAGATTGTACAACAAATTGTTTATCCGAAATAATTTTATGATAATGCATAACAAATTCTAGTAAAATTCTATAATCAAATTTCGCCACATTTGTGCATTAAATGCATTTCATTCTGTATTGCAAACAAATTTATTTTTTCACGAATGTATCTGTCCACAAAATTTTCAAATCCCAATACTTTCCGTCGAGTTATTGGGAGGTATGCTAGATGGAGGTTTTACATCGGCTGTCTTATTAAAAGCATCCAAGTTAGAGATGTGCGCCGCCGCGCCGCGCCGCCGCCGCCGACGATTTTTAGGGTCATGTGACTCGCCGCCGCCGCCGACAATTTTTTCGGCGTACGCCGCCGCCGCCGCCGCCGAATGTTTTTCGGCGAAGCCACTTAAAGCAATAATTCTATTTGCTAAATAAATGTTCGGATGCAAACAAAAACAACAGTTCCTGCAGTTTTCATAAGAAAGCATGCTATTAAAAACGCAAATGCACACATTAATTGT